>UMHE01023805.1_pt1 | contig 63839 bp, 50 predicted proteins | sample 1965451 | NCBI WGS metagenome assembly UMHE01 (sample SAMEA4836090, study PRJEB28245) | human gut metagenome | biome: gut microbiome; material: fecal sample | place: Denmark | collected 2008 | reverse complement strand
TATATATATATATATATATATATAATAAAACTCGTCCTAAAATTTAGTGGATGCCCCATTAATTCTATGAAAAAACGACTCCGCCATAAGATGTAAAATACCAACTATGTAGCAGACTGAGGATATACAATAATCTATGTGCTTCGTCTGTTATTTCGTGATATAACCTATGATTAGACCTATGATAAAGGTAGTGATGCTGAACCATACGGAGTATTTGGCCATATTGTCTGATTGATGAAACCAGTAGCATATAGCGTGTACAGGTATTACATAGACCGATATGTTAGGAATGTTGTTAGGACTGAATCCAAAGTCACAAAGGCTGTTGTATGACAATCCGATGCTGTTGTTGTTAACGCCAGTGTATCCAGCAGTTTCGATTGTTCGGTAGATGCATTTCCGCCCGAGTTTAATCTTCACATAATGGCGTTTGCTTTGTTTTCTCGATTTACCATAAATTCGTTTATAGTTCATTGAGTAAATCCAAACATAGTGGTCGTATGCTTGCGTGAAGAGTGTATTCTGCGGCCTAACCTGCACTAATGAATACGTCTTGCCGTTATTTGTTGATTCCATAAGCCAATTTGTTGATATAGATGAATCCTATGCAAATGTAATGCTATTTTTCAGACCATACAAAAGTTCTCTCTATGAGACAACCGAAATGTTTTCTCAAAAAGCAGAACTTGTGAGTAGTTTAATTAAATTGTGGGGGGGTAATGTACTGATTGTAAATAAGCTACTGTGATGTGTGGCCGGAATGGCGAATTTCGTGGCGTTGTTTGTCTATGCCGAAGTGTTCGACGCTATTGCGCCCGACGGCGAGGGTGCTGAGGCGGGATTTGAAGGCTTGGATGGCATAGTTGGTAGCCAGCAAAAAGGAAGTGTCGGGTAACAGCATCTCTACAAACGTACTCTTTGAGAATTGTCGGATTTAGATGATGCTAAAACGGATACTTTTGCTTAATTTTGCATCGGGACGAAGTCTAGTGCGGCTTTGCATTCATTTTAAGAATATATTCATGGCAACAAAGATTAAACTTTCAACTATTACGCAAGTAGATTTGCGTGAATGCTGGCAAAGCGAGTCGAGCGATTTTACACCATGGCTTGCAAAAGAAGAAAATATGAAGCTTCTTGCCGAGTCTCTCAACATAGATGAACTCGAGGTTGTCGCACAAGAGGAGTATGTAGGACCATACCGTGCAGACATTCTTTGCAAGGAGCAAAGTACAGATAAATATGTACTGATTGAGAATCAACTTGAAAAAACAGACCATACACATCTCGGTCAAATTATGACCTATGCCGCCGGACTTGATGCCGCAACCATAATTTGGATTGCCGAGCGGTTTACTGAAGAACACCGTGCAGCAATTGACTGGCTTAACAATATTACAAATAAAGAGTTTAACTTCTTTGGCATTGAAATTAAACTTATAAAAATTGGTGACAGTCCTGCTGCCCCTGTTTTTAACGTTATAGCGAAGCCTAACGACTGGTCTAAATCAGCTCGCTCGGTTAGCACACAAAAGTCTATGGATAATAAAACTGATACAGAGGAATTTCGATACGAATTTTGGTTGGCTTTCAATGAATTTATGGCGGATAACCCATCGAAAGACTTCAGGCCACAAAGTGCATCTGATAATCACTGGATGAATATTGCTGTTGGCACATCAAAGGCATCAATATGCTTGTTGCTCAATAAAAGAAATAGTCTGCTCACAGTGCAACTTTATCTCAATGACGATAAAAACAAAAAAATGTTTGATGCGTTATTCTCCAACAAGGACCAAGCAGAAGAGGCAATCTCTGTAGACCTCCAATGGCGCAGGCTCGACGGCAAAAAATCATCAACTATAGACTTGTGTAAACACTTCGATGATGTTACAGACAAGTCAATACAAAAAGAAATGTTTTCTTGGTATAAAGAATATACGGAAAAGTTCGTGCAATTCTTCAAGCCTAAACTGAAGAACTTATAATGGCGAATGTAACCCGATGTTAGAAAATACATACTCGGTAAATGCCATCGCAGTAATTCACTTGCACCTACATACGATAATTAGGAAATAAAGAGTTTATAGCTGATTTTTGGATTAAAAGAATCGCAAAAGGGGTATATGGCTTATTAAACCAGTATTTCGGCTGTGTTATCTGTCGGTGTCGAGGTGGGCGATGTGGTCGCGGTCGACGTTGAGGATGCCGGGGATGGATTTGAGGGTGCGGATGGCTCGGTTGGTGGCCGATAGTGTGTGCGGCTCGGGCAGGCGGACTGCTATGGCATCGATGATGTCGTAGTCGTAGATGACGGCGGCGTTTAGCTGCTTGACTTGGGCGAACATGGCGGCGCGCACGCTGTCGGTGCGTGTGTAGTTGATAATCAGCACTCCGGGGTTGTATATGGTGCTGTCTTCGGGAATGTCGCCGACGGGTATGGCCTCGGCGTTGGTTGATTGAGGCTTGTGCGAGTTGCAGGCGCAAAGTATTGCAATGGTGGTAAGTATTGCAGTTGCTATTTTCATTTTGTGCGACTTATCGTTGTTCGTGGTATGAGTCATCGGTATTGACGTTCCATATGTTTTGGGGGGATGCGTTGCCTTGTATGGCATTGACGGCGGCTATGGCGGTAAGCATTGAGTGGTCCATATTGTTGTATCGGTGTTGGCCGTTGCGTCCGATGCAGTAGAGGCCGCCTATGCTGTCGAGGAAGTCGCGTATGTATGGCATTTGGGCGTAGGTGCCATGGTATGCCGGATATGCTTTGGGTATACGGATGCGTACGCTGTCGCGGATGACGGTGTGTGTGTCGATGATACCTATCCGTTGCAATTCGTTGACGGCCATATATATGGATTCATCATCCGACATTGTCCATAGCTCATCGCCTTGGTTGCAGAAGTATTCTAATCCGAGCCATATGCCTTGGGCGGGGACGAGGTATGGTGACCAGTTGTTGAATATTTGCATTCGTCCGAGGTGTACGCCTTTGTCCTGGATGTAAATCCAGGTATCCGGAAGGGGTTTGCCGTTGCGTGTGTGTATAGTGAGACTATCCACGAGTAGGCCCACAGTGACGAAGTCACGGTAGGGCAGGGCGGTGGCGTAGGCAAGTATGTCTGCCGGGATGTCGATGCCTCGAAGGTTGGGAACAAGGTCGCATAACGGCATTGAGGACAGAACGTAGTCGCAGGGAATGTCTTGTTGACAGCCGTCTCGGTCGATGACTGTGACCGAATGGACGTGGCGTCGGCTGTTGATATTGATGGCAGTCACGCGGTGTCCTGTAAGGATTGTTCCGCCGAGTTGTCGTACTTGCTGTGCAGCGGCGTCCCATAGCTGTCCGGGCCCGTATTTTGGATACCTGAATCTGTCGATAAGCGATGTTTCGACGTGCGTTTCGTTGGTGTTCTTGCGGGTCAGCATATTGCGTATCACGGCGTTTATGGATAGGCCTTTGACGCGCTGACTTCCCCAATCGGCGTTCATTTCGGATGGATGTATGCCCCAGACCTTGGTGGTATAGTCTTCGAAGAACATCCGGTATAGTGGTCGGCCAAAGCGGTTGATGTAGAAGTCCTCGAGCGAGTTGACAGGATGGCGTGGGTGAATCTTGGCCCACGCGTATCCACAGGCCGAGCGCATGGCGTTGAGCAGGCCTATGTCGCGCAGTGTGTGCCAAGACGCCGTGACCGGGTAGTCGATAAAACGATGTTTGAAATATATGTGGCTTATGCGGGGACGCAGCATCATGACATTGTCTTGAACCTCGGGGTTGCCGTCGTAGTCAAGTACGGATTTCCACCAGTCGTTGACAATGTCCGATTTGCTGAAAAAGCGATGTCCACCGATGTCCATGCGTAGCCCGTTATGGACAATTGTCCGACATAGACCCCCCACGCAGTCTTCGTCTTCGATTACGATGGGCGTGATGCCGATGTCGGATGTGGCCAACTGCCGTGCGGCTGTCAGTCCTGCCGGCCCGCCACCGATGATGGCTGCAGTATGGTGGCTGCCGTGGTCTGTTGTGTCGATATGGCTAAGCATACGCATCAGTTTGTAGTACAAAGATAAGCGTTTTTCGGCGTATTTGTGCTATATTTGCGTTGCAAATAACAAGCAAGTACACGATGTCACGCCGCAGCGAATTGGGCCGTATGGGCGAGCAGTATGCCGCTGAGTACCTCATAGCCAAGGGGTATGCAATACTTGCGCGCAATTGGCGTATGGGTCATCTCGAAGTCGATATTATAGGGATGGAAGGCGACGAGGTTGTTTTTGTCGAGGTCAAGACGCGTCAAGGGGCCGATGTGGATGCCGCCGTTATGGCCGTCGATGCGGACAAACAGCATAATCTTATAGTTGCTTCGCGGGTTTTTATGAAGGTGTCCGGCCTTGTACACCATCGTATTCGATATGATATCGTTGCGGTCAATGTGGAGAATGGTCTGCCGAGTTTGACGCACTTACGCGGTGTCGCTTTCTCAGATTTTCGTCGCCGATTTCATTAGTCATATTGACTAATTCACGATAATTCTTGGCATCGTATTGTCGGCTTTGGGCAAGAAACGAAGAAGTTCCGACCCGATGGCCGAAACTTCTTCGTTTGGAGGTGGTGGTTATTTCTTAGAACGTTTAAACCAGCATTTTTTGCTGTGTTTGTGGTGGTGATGCGAAGCCACAACGTTGCCTTTGTCATCGCGGCTGTATCCGTACCCGTATCCGTATCCATAGGTGTGACGAGACGAGTATCCGTAGTATCCATAGTGGCGATAGCTGTAGGCACTTGATGTCATATTGACATTGTTCAGCACTATGTACGGATGTTTTAGGCGGCCATTGTTTATGGCGTTATGTAGCACTCTGAGGCTGCGTTTGGTCGAATAGGATGCTCGTGTCACGTACAATTGGATGTCCGATTGAGGTATCAGAATATATGTATCTGAGATGATGCCGATGGGGGACGTATCCATAATGATGTAATCGAAGTGCTGACGTAGGTATGCGATGAGTGTGTCCATGCGTTTGCTCAGCAACAATTCGTTGGGGTTTGGAGGTACCGGGCCGGCGGGCATAACGAACAAGTTCTCGCTGTTTGATGTAGGGAATATCAGCGAATTGATGTCGTCTTCCTGTTCGGAAAGGTAGGTGGTGATGCCGCGGCTGTTACGGAGGCCTACGAGGTGAGCCAATACGGGGCGGCGAATGTCAAGACCAAGTACTACAACACGTTTGCCGGTAAGCGCGTAAGTCATTGCCAGGTTGAGCGAGACGAAAGTCTTTCCTTCGCCCGATACGGCAGAAGTGAGCAGTATCACCTTATTGTCTGCACCGCCCGGTATGAAACTGATGTTGTTGCGCAGCAGTCTGAATAATTCGGCTATTGGGGTGGCCACTTGATCTCCGATGACAATATTTTCTTTATCATCGCTATGGCATATTTCGCCGATGACCGGCACGGACGTCATACGCTCCAATTCGACTTGATCCTTGAATTTGGGGCTGATGATACGACGAGCCAGAATAATGAGTGCTGGGATTAGGAAGCCTATAAGCAGACCGATGGCAAGAATCGTCAGATGTTTGGGCGATACTGGACCGGAACCTGAGGGGTTGTCTATAAGTTGTGCCGTTGGTGTCGCAAGTGTTTTCTGCAGGGCTATTTCTTCGCGTTTTTGCAGGAGGAATGTGTAGATGTTTACCTTTACCTGCTGTTCACGGAAGATTTCTTGTAATCCTTTGTCTATGGATGGTTGGGCTGCCAGTTGTCCGGCGCTGCGGCTGTCCAGTGATGCTATGGAGCGGCGTGTGGCGCGTAGCGATCCACGTGCCGAGGCGATGTTGTCGAGTATTTGCGACTTTTGCTGGTTGAGTTTGTTTTCGAGCTCGCGCACATATCCGGTTTCGCGCGTTTGGGTTTGCAGTGCATGGTCGTAGTTGCTGACCATGGTGTTGTAGCTCTGTATTGCGGCGGATACGGCCGGGTCGTCGGATACTGTGGGCAGCATCTCAAAGTTGTCCTGGCGTTTTACGCGGTGTTCCACGTCGTTGAGCACTGACATTTGGGCATCAACTTGTGATATTTGCTGCTCACTGGAGCTACGCTGTGTCAGGTTCATCGTTGTCTGTGCATCGATGTCGGCGATGTTGTGTTCTTCGCGGTATCGCTTGAGCTTTTCCTCAACATCGTGTAGCTCGTCGTTTATGTTGACCAAGCGGTCGATGATGAACGCCTCGGTTTGCAATGCCGAGCGGTTTTTGTCCTCGATAATGCGCTGATTGTATAGTGCCAGTAGCGTGTTGATGATGTCTACGCCTTGCTCGACAAGCGGGGTGTTGATACGTATGCGCAGAATTGTGTATGAGTTGTCGGCAAAATTGATGGTCAGTGAATTGGCAATAGTGGCGGCAACACTCGAGGGATTGGCGATTTTGACCTTGTAAACACCGTCAAGCTGAGATACAAGAGGTGAGCGCGATATAGTGATGGTCCCGGCACCCATCTGAATTTTTCCGGGGAGCTTGGCAAATAACTTTTCGATGCATTCCTCTTCGTCATTGACATTTGTCGATGCTTTGACCGCTATTCCATTGTTTTCAGGACTGATGGTCAGTTCTATAGGAGCTGATAAGTGCTTGAGACTTAGTGAATCTAACGAAACTTCGATTGGTGCGGTGCGGTAAACGGGAACGTCACGTAGTTTGCCTTCGCGATAGTACGAATACGAGAGATTGAGCGAATCGACAATCTTTATCAGGTTGTTTCGAGACTTAAGGATCTCGATTTCGGTTTCATCGATGTACTGCTTCAGGTTGACCATAGGGTTTTCGGATCCCATGGTGACCGCATTGCTTTTGGTAGAGGAGTTCTCATCGTTGAGATATATCGAGGCCGATACCGTGTATGTCGGGATTTGTGTCTTGCAGTAGTAATATGCGGCGGCGCCACAAATTATGATGCTGAGCAGGAATACACCCCAGTGGCTGAGATAGTCTAAGAGCAAGCCCGTAAGATCGAATGATTCGGTCTTGACAATAGGGGTGTTGCCGGCGGCACTTTTGTTTGTGCCTATGTCAAAGTTGTCTTTTGGCTCTGATGTATGTGACATGTCTTGTTGTAAATGAGGTGTATACCTATTGATCGTAGCTATTTTTTATGATAACGTAGAGGGTATCACTTGTTCAAGTTTATAATTCCGATCACAAGTGCGGCTATGGAAGCTAAGCCGGATACAACAGATATGGCTGTGGTCCATCCTTGGTGCATCTGCCAGGCGCTTGCCGCAGCCGAACGATTGGGCGTAATGTATATGAAGTCGTTTTGCTGAAGGTTGAAATATGGCGACAGCAGCAGACTCTTGTCGTGAAGGTTGAGGCGATGAACCTCGCGGGTGCCGTCGGCATTGGTGCGATACAGCAGGACGTTTTCACGGTCACCGCGGATATCCAGGTCTCCGGCTTTGGCTAATGCCTCGAGGATGTTCATGCGCTCGTTGTCAGACTGATAAACACCGGGACTCTTGACTTGACCGAGGATGGTGACTCGGAAATTCATCAGGCGGATGTCTATTGTAGGTTCGATTTTGATATAACGGGGATAGATGGCATCCTTGATTTCGCGGGCAAGTTGTTCTTTTGTTTTACCGGCGATATGTATTCGTCCGATGACCGGATAATCAATATTCCCCTCGGCGTCCACAAGATAGTAGTCTGTCAGCGAGGTAGTGTTTGTGCCGGCGGTGTTGGTATTATTACTGGTTTTGGAAATGGCTCCTTCCGGAGTTAGGTATTGGCCCTTGTTGAACTGAGCCACGGCTGTGGGGTCTGAGGCGTATATGCATATGTTGAGCAGGTCTCCCTGAACAAATATCGGATCTTTTACTGTCGAGACGGCTGCGAGAGATTCGCGAGGAATTGTTTCGGCATCAACGAGATAAGGTACTTTCTTGGGAGCGCTGCATCCCGTGAGGAGGATGGCGCAAACGCATGCTGCGGATGCAAGTCTGGTTATAGACATATCTTGGATTTAAGATGTTGGCGGGCTAAACCCTTGTTTTTGTTTTTTCCAATGTCGCGGTGGCGTTGGTCGAGGCCAATGCCAAATAGCGTACAAAATTACTCAAAAGATGTCATTCTTACAAATCGTAAATATTGTTTTCGTCTGTTTGTCAACGTAGTTTGAAAAAAATATTAGGACAAGGGCGAAAAAATAAGCCCGGATGGACTTTGGTCTGTCCTTCCAGGCTTATTTGTCTTCTCTTCAGCCCTGTCTGAGCGTCTTAGACAGGGATTGGATATCAGGCTTTGTATAATTCAAGTTGGTCGGCGTTGAAGTTGTCGATGAACCGGGCGTGGCGAGCCACTTCGGCTTGTGCCATCTTGTTGTAGATGGTGGCGGTACGGTCGAAGTCGGCGTTGCGTTGAGCGTCCAGTAGCATCAGGTAACCCATGACGATGTTTCCGGCCATTTCGACAAGTCGACGAGCCATGAAGTCGGTATATGGCTGTTGACCCACGGCTAATACTGCTTCCACTGCCTTGGTGTACTGCTCGGTGAGGGTGCGCAGGGAGTCCTTGAGTGGTTGCAGACGTGCGTCTACTTCCACTGCATCATATCCTTGGATGAGTGAGAGATAGGTGCCGGTGGTCACGTGGCGGATGGCGGCAACGACTTGTAGTTGTGTGGTGCCTTCATATATTGAGGTAATGCGTGCATCGCGGTAGAGGCGTTCGCAAGCATAGTCTTTCATGAAGCCGGACCCGCCGTGTACTTGGATGCAGTCGTAAGCGTTTTGGTTGCAGTATTCGCTTGAAAGACCCTTGGCCATAGGAGTGAGAGCATCGGCAATTTTCTTGTATTGCTTCATCTCCTTACGTTCATCGGGCGTGAGCTGGCGTTCTTTTGCTATGTCTTCGAGAGCCTTGTAGAGGTCGACGTAGCGGGCGGTTTCGTATAGAAGGCTGCGCGATGCGTCCAATTTGGCTTTCATTGTCGAGAGGATTTCGCTGACGGCGGGGAACTCGATGATGGCGTGTCCAAACTGTCGGCGCTCGTTGGCGTATTTGTAAGCCTCGCGGTATGCAAGTTCGCTTACACCGACGCTTTGGGCTGCGATGCCGAGGCGTGCTCCGTTCATTAGAGCCATCACGTATTTGATAAGACCCATTCGGGTGTCACCGCAGAGTTCGGCGGGGGCATTCTTGTACGTCAGTTCGCATGTGGGCGATCCTTTGATGCCCATCTTGTTTTCGATGCGGCGTACATTGACTCCGCCGTTGCGCTTGTCATAGATGAACATTGATAGACCGCGGCCATCGGTTGTGCCTTCTTCGCTTCGTGCCAGTACCAAGTGTATGTCGCTGTCACCGTTGGTGATAAAGCGCTTGACGCCATTGAGGACCCAGGTGCCATCCTCTTTTTTGGTAGCTTTGAGCATTACTGCCTGAAGGTCGCTGCCTGCATCTGGTTCGGTAAGGTCCATAGACATGGTTTCGCCGGCGCAAACGCGGGGGATGAAGCGCTGTTTTTGGTCTTCGCTGCCAAATTCATATAGGGTCTCGGCGCAGTCTTGCAGACCCCAAAGGTTTTCGAACCCGGTATCGGCACGGCTGACGATGTCGGCTGCCATGATATACGGGGTAATGGGGAAGTTGAGGCCGCCGAGACGTCGGGGCATGGCCATGCCCATAAGTCCGGCTTGTCGGCATGCCTCGAGGTTGCGGATGGTTCCGGGAGCGTAGGTTACGCGGCCGTTGCTGACGCTTGGACCGTCGTGGTCTACATCGGCGGCGTTGTCGGCGATGATGTTGCCGCAGAGGTCGCCTACGATTTGTAGTACGCGGTCGTAGTTGTCGATGGCGTCGTCGTAGTCTACGGGAGCGTAATCATATTGCTGTGCCTGCGAGTAGTCGCGCTCTTTGAGGGCGACAATCTTGCGCATCATGGGATGTGTCAGGTGGTGGCGCAGGTCGGGATTGTCTGTATAGAAGTTTGCCATGGGGCTTAGTTGTTTGCTGTATAGTTGAGTTTCTTTATCCTTGTATCCGGGCGTAACCGGTTACTTGGAGTTCTTTTTATAGTATTTGATGAGCTTGGGCACAACGGTCTCCATGTCGCCTGTGATGACGTAGTCGGCTATGGTATTGATAGGCGCGTCTGCATCGGGGTTGATGGAGATAATAATTGAGCTTTCTTGCATACCGGCGATGTGCTGGATTTGGCCGGAGATGCCCACGGCGATGTATAGTTTTGGGCGAACGGTGACACCGGTTTGGCCGATTTGGCGTGCGTGGTCGGTAAAACCGGCATCCACAGCGGCACGGCTTGCACCCACTTCGGCGCCGAGGACGTGAGCCAGCTCGAAGAGCATGTCAAAGTTCTCCTTTGAGCCTACGCCGTATCCGCCGGCAACAATGATGTGGGCGTTCTTGATGTTTATCTTGGATTTTTCGATGTGTCGGTCGATAATTTCGACTACGCAATCGGTGTCGCTGAAGTATTTCTTTGGGTCAAGGTCTATGACCACGCCTTTATAATTGGGGTCGCGTACTTCTTTTTTCATCACGCCTTCGCGCACTGTCGCCATTTGGGGACGGTGTTCGGGGTTGACGATGGTGGCCACGATGTTGCCGCCGAAGGCCGGACGAATTTGGTACAGCAGGTCGGTGTAATCCTTATTGGTCTTGGGGTCGTGGTGGTCGCCGATTTCGAGTGCCGTGCAGTCGGCAGTAAGTCCGCTATGTAGGCAGGATGAAACGCGAGGACCGAGGTCACGTCCTATGCAGGTGGCTCCCATAAGGCAAATCTGCGGGGTGATTTCGCGGAAGAGGTTGATGAGCACTGCGGCGTGAGGGTTTGAAGTGTAGGGGTATAGGCGTTTGTCCTGTACTTTATATACCACGTCGGCGCCGTAGGGATACAATTGGTTTTCGATTCCGTTGAGATTGTCGCCCAAAACGAGCGCTTCGAGTTTCACTCCAAGTCGGTCGGCAAGGACGCGGCCTTTGGTGAGCAGTTCGAGAGAGACGTCGGCGACGCGGCCTTCGTCATATTCGCAGTAGACAATGAGGTTGTTTTGGTCTTTTTCTGCCATAGTCGTAGGTGTATTGTTGGGCGTCAGCCGATGGTGTGGTTAGTAATGAGTTCCTTGATGAGGTTTTCGATGGCGGTGTCATCGGAGCCGTTGATGCTGAGGCTTTCTTTGGCGGTGAATACCACGTTTTCTACGTTCTTCACTTTTGTGGGTGAGCCGGGCAGGCCTATTTGTTCGGGGTCGGCTTCGACGTATGCTGCGCTCCATTCCTTGATGTTGAGGTGCGGACGGGCATCTACCAAGGCCTGACGTTCGGGGGACAATGTTGCCTTTTCGCTGGGCGATACGGCATATTTGTAGCGCATTACGCGTTGTGCGTTACGCGGGCGGCAGTCGGCAGCCGATCCGTTGACGGTTACAACGCAGGGCAGGGGAGTCTTGACGGTTTCGACACCATTTTCGAGACGACGCTTGATTACGGCGTGTCCGTTGGCTATTTCGATGATTTCTTCAGCATAGGTCACTTGGGGCAGTCCGAGTTTTTCGGCAATCTGCGGGCCCACTTGCGCCGTATCGCCATCGATGGCTTGGCGTCCGCCGAGGATGATGTCATATTTGCCGGTTTTCTTGACGGCCTGGGCCAGCGAGTATGATGTTGCCAGTGTGTCGGCACCGCCGAGGGCACGGTCGGTGAGCACTATGCCGCCATCGGCGCCGCGATATATGGCTTCGCGAACTACTTCGGCTGCACGTGGCAGTCCCATTGTGAGGACGGTGATGGTCGACCCGGGGTGTGTCTCTTTGAGTCGCAATGCTTGCTCGAGGGCGTTGAGGTCTTCGGGATTGAAGATGGCCGGCAGTGCGGCACGATTGATAGTGCCGTCAGCCTTCATGGCATCTTTGCCTACGTTGCGGGTGTCAGGCACCTGCTTGGCAAGCACGATGATGTTTAAGCTCATGTTACTTTGTCCGTTAAATGATTTGTTCATTATTTTCAAGACTGCAAAGTTAAGCATTTTCCCTCTAACGGCAAAACGCACATTTTTATATAATGCACGAGCATAGGCGTATGGCTGTTAATAGAGTATGCAGTCTTGGCTGCCTTTTATTGCTTGGTATGATACGGAGTGTTGCTTATGGTTGGATAGTGCCCACTTCGTGATATTGTCATTAAGGCTTTCCTTTTGTCAACACTGCGAGAGTACTTTGGCAAGTGCTTTGAGGCTCTCGAGCGGAAGTGCGGCAGCTATGGGTAGTGAGAATACGCTGGCAGCCAGCCTTATGGTCTGCGTGAGTGGAGCGTGCTCCAAAGTCGAGACGTAGCAGGGCTGGAGGTGTGGCGGAGTTTCGTAATGTATGTCTGTGGTTATCCCGGCTAATGTCTCGAGAGCATGGCGCATCTGTGTACGCCGTTTGTCCAGTGATGCATCGCTGTCGTCGGGTCGAGGTTTTACGCGTACCACGTACTGGTGCCATACGTGTGAGGGTGCGTATGACGGCATTTCGGGACGTATAATTGTATCGCAGCTAAGCAGCGCATGGTTCAGTGCCCGGGCATTGGCTTGGCGTTGTGCAGTGATTTCGCCGAGGTATTTCAGTCGTACCGACAATATGGCGGCCTGTATAGTATCTAAACGGCAATTGTAGCCGCAAATGATGTTGTGGTAACGGCGGTCGCTGCCGTAATTGGCCAATGCCCTTACGGTCTGTGCAAGGCGTTCGTCGTTGGTGGCTACGGCTCCGGCATCTCCTATGGCACCGATGTTCTTGGTCGGGTAGAAGCTGAAGGCTCCGATGTGCCCCAGTCCTCCGGTGACATGTGTCCCGGATATTCCCGGAATCTCTGACTGTGCGCCTATGGCTTGGGCGTTGTCTTCAATGACAAACAGGCGGTGGCGCTCAACGGCCTTGGCGAGTGCCGCGTCCCAGCATGTTCTGCCGTATAGGTGGACGGGCATTATTGCCGAGACGGTGATGCCGTGTACGGCGGCATGTGCGATGGCTTCGTTGATGAGTGATGTGTCCAGGTTGTAGGTGTCGGGAGACGGTTCGACCAATATCGGTCGTAAATCGTTGTCGGTGATGGCCAGTATGGATGCAATATAGGTGTTTGCCGCTACTATGATGCCGTCTCCTCGATGGATGTATCCCAGCTCGATGGCTGCACGAAGCGATAGGCGCAGTGCATCCAAGCCGTTGGAAACGCCCACGGCATATTGTGTGCCTGTGGCTGTGGCCAAGGTGTGCTCAAAGCTTTCCACTTCGGGCCCTCCGATGTATCGACCGCTGTCTATGACGGCGCATACGGCAGCCTTGAGCTCATCGCGATAGGGCGTGTCGAGTGATTTGAGGTCGAGGAATGGAATGTGGTGCTTTGTTCCCATTGTTATAGGATGCGAGTTTGATGTTGCCTATGCTTTTTCGGGATTTTACGATTGTTTCGGGCCCCGTGTAAGACGTTGAAATTCGTTATAGTCGCGTACGTAGTCGCTCTCGTTGTACTCTGTGTCAGTCAGAACCAGACATACGCTGCCGCTGGAAAAGTTGTCCATGGTGCGCCATATACCGGGAGTGACAAACAGTGCTCGATAGGGACGATTGAGCGTATATGTGCGCCGTTGTGCGCCATCGTCTAATGTGACATCGAAGCTGCCGCCTACTGCGATAATCATTTGCTGTGAATGGTGGTGGGAGTGGCCGCCGCGAGCAGTGTCTGCCGGCACATCATAAATGAAGAAGGCGCGACGTATTTCCATGGGGCTGTCGCTGTCGTTCTGCGCCACTGTGAGCGATCCATGAGCGTGAGCATGTCGCGGCAGGTCTATCAGTCGGCAGTTGTCTACCGAGGATGTGTGGTGAATATCTGTCTCTCGGGCAAATTCTTCGGTATTGTACACTTGTTCGACGATGCTTGGCGTGGATACCTTCTTTGCCTCTTGGCAGCATATGGCCTCATGTACAAAGTTGTTGTAGTCCGAGATGTAATCCGTCTCATCGTATATCGTGGATGCCAGGACAAAAGCCACCGAATTGGTTGTGAAATTGTCGATGACCCTCCATCGCATGGGGGGTACATACAAGCCGCGATACGGACGGTCGAGGTGGTAGCGCCGCGTGCCGCCGTGTCCGTCATCGAGGGTCACATCGAAGGCGCCTGCCAAAGGTACAATAATCTCGGCAGTGTTTCGCAAAGCGCGTCCGTGTCTGTCGGCATCGGCCGGCACATCGTATATCCAGTATGTGCGTGATATGTCAAAGGGGACTCCGGGGATGCCGCGTTGGATAAAGGATAGGTTGCCGCGTGCATCCGGTATGCGCGGAATCTCGATAAGGTGTGGCGTCATAGCGCTGTCTTCTATGGTCATGGGTACGGTAGGTCGTTATGCCGAGGCAAATGGTTATAGTGGCCGAATTGAGTATCAGCTGTTATCGGCTATTCGCCGCAGGTATTGGCCATAGTCGGTGTTTGACATCTTTTGCGCCAGATTGCGCAGTTGCTCGGCATCGATAAATCCTCGGCGGAAGGCAACTTCCTCGAGTGCGGCAATCTTTAGGTCGGTACGTTTCTCGATGGCAGCTACGAAGTTGGATGCGTCCAACAGCGAGTCTACGGTACCTGTATCCAACCATGCAAATCCGCGGCCGAAGCACTGGACGCGCAGGCGTCGAGCATTGAGATACGCCTCGTTGACTGCTGTGATTTCGAGCTCGCCGCGTGCCGATGGTTTGACTCGTGCCGCAATTTCGGGTGCGTCTGCCGGATAGAAGTACAGGCCGACAACGGCTTTGTCGCTTTCGGGTTGTGTCGGTTTTTCGACAATGCGCAGCGGGATGCCATCTGCGTTCAGGGTGACCACGCCATAGCGTCGTGGATCGGGCACGGTATATCCGAATATCGTGGCGTATCCGTGTGCGGCGTCTTCGACGGCGCGGCGCATCATTTCACTGAATCCCTGACCATAGAATATATTGTCTCCCAGGACGAGGCAAACATCGTCACCGGCGCAAAATTCACTGCCGATTACTAAGGCTTGTGCCAGACCTTCGGGTCGGGGCTGTTCGGCGTAGCTGAAGCGTACGCCCAGCTCTTCGCCCGTGCCGAGCAGGCGGCGAAACGAGCCCAGGTCTTCCGGAGTGGAGATGACGAGAATGTCTCGTATGCCGGCCAGCATGAGTGCGCTCACCGGGTAATACACCATGGGTTTGTCGTATATTGGCAGCAATTGCTTGGATGTGCCGCGTGTCATAGGGTGCAGCCGTGTGCCGGAACCTCCGGCCAGAACTATGCCTTTCATTGTCGTATGCGCTTGTGGTACCTGTGTGTCGTATTGTCGTGGACAGGTTTTGACGAGTTAGGGATGTGGATGCAACTACAAGCAAGCACCATGACACCGTGGCGGCTGATGCTGCCGTCGATGCCACAGAGCATGCGCCGTAGTCTTTGCCTCACAGCTTTATTGCTTGGAGGCGTCGCCCGATTCGGGGGCTATGAGCTTGTAGCCTTTGCCGTGGATGTTGATGATTTCGATGGATGGGTCGTCTTTAAGGTGCTTGCGCAGCTTGGTGATATAGACGTCCATGGAGCGTGCGTTGAAGTAGTTGTCGTCTATCCAGATGGTCTTGAGCGCATAATTGCGTTCCAGAATCTCGTTGACGTGTGCGCACAGCAGTGTCAGCAGCTCGCTTTCTTTGGTGGTGAGCTTGGTGACTTTATCGCGTATCATCAGCACCTGTTTCTGGGTGTCAAAAGTGAAGTCTCCAATCTTGTACATGGTGATTTCTTTGCCTTTTTTGCCCTTGACGCGGCGCAGGATGGCTTCGAGGCGGAATACGAGTTCTTCCATCGAGAAAGGCTTGGTGATATAGTCGTCGGCGCCTATTTTGAAGCCCTCAAGGATGTCTTCTTTGAGCGACTTGGCAGTCAGGAAGATGATGGGTACTTCGGAGTTGACGCTGCGGATTTCTTGCGCGAGGGCGAAACCGTCTTTCTTTGGCATCATTACGTCAAGGACGCAAATGTCGTATTTGCCTTTGAGAAAGGCTTTGTATCCGCTCTCGCCGTCGGCGAAGAGGTCGGCACTGAAACCTTTTTGTTGGAGGTATTCTCTGAGAAGCATACCGAGGCTTTCGTCGTCTTCGCAGAGAAGGATGCGTGTACGTTCGTCCATAGTTGTATCAGTTTTTTATTAATGGGAGTATTATTATGAATTTTGTTCCTACGTTGACTTGGCTCTCGAGGGTAATTTCGCCTCCGAGCTCCGAGATCATCTTTTTTACGTAAGCCAGGCCAAGGCCGAAGCCTTTGACATCGTGTAGGTTGCCTGTGGGTACGCGGTAGAATTTTTCGAAGATGCGTTTCTGGTGTTCTTTGGATATTCCGATGCCGTTATCGGCTATGGTGATTTCGAGTCTTTCGCCGCTGAGGTCGCGAGTTCCAACCTTGAGCAGCAGCGGGGCGTCCTCGCGCGAGTATTTGACGGCATTATCCAGCAGATTGAAGATGACATTGGTAAAATGCATTTCGTCCACCTCGACAAGGGCGTCCATGGCGTCGAGGTGTGATTCGATGCTGCCGCCCAGGCGTTCGGCCTTTAGTTTGAAGGTGTTGATGACGTTATATAGTACCAGGTTGACATCTACTTCGCTGAGCTTGAGTGTGGCCTTGGTGCCTTCGAACATAGACATCTGCAGCACCTTCTCGATCTGGAAGCGCAGGCGTTTGGTCTCGTCCGAGATTACTGACGAAATCTGCTGGAGCATTGACGGCGACTTGCGCACGCTTTGGTCGTTGAGCATTTGCGCCGCCAGAGATATGGATGATACGGGCGTCTTGAACTCGTGGGTCATATTGTTGATAAAGTCGTTCTTCATTTCCGAGAGCTTCTTTTGGCGGAAGGCGGTGATGATGGTGAAGACAAATATCAGCAGTAGTATCAGTGTCAGTGCAAATGTCGGTACCATAAAGGCTATGGACGAATACACATAATCCTTCTTTGTGGGGAAGTAGACACGCAGGAAGTAGTGTTTGTCGGCCGGGTCGTGCGGAAAGAGGATTTGCGTGAACATATTGTTGTCGTTGACGCACGAGTTGTCAAAGCCCTCGGTCGCGTATGCCGGTACACCGGACTTGTTGACCACTGCAAAGGCGAATGGCAGGTCGTGCAATCCCATGGTATCCAGTTCTTCGCGCAGATAGCGGCGCACGCGTGTCGAGTCGGCACGTTGCACTATGGGCTTACTGGAGGCTTGGGAGATGATGTCGAGTATGACATCGTCTATCATGTTCTTCTGCATCAGGTACTGGTCGTGGAAAGAGGCACGCGAGCCCTGATAATGGTTGCCGCCAAAAAGACGGTTGTCGGTCTGCAAGTTAGTAATCTCGTTGGCATTACCCTTGATGGTCAAGTCGGCCTGCAGGCCGGAAGTGGTCGAGAGGGTGAAGCGTATGCCGCCCAACCGTGGAGTGGGGTCGCCGAGGTATTGTGCATATATTGATGTCGATTCTATCGAGTCAACTTCTTCTTCGAGGAAGTAGCGCGTCTCATCGTGAGCCAGGCGTACCGATACCGAGTGCAGACTTTGCTTGGCCGCTTCGGTGAACTGGTCGAAGCGCATGCGGGCCATGTTGCGGACATATACTATCTGCATCACCAACAATCCCATGAATGTCAGTGCCATAAGTATTGTCAAAAGCCATATTGTCTTCTTCTTCATAGTCTCTTTCAGTGTCTGTGCCAAAAAGCAGTACGTCGTAATCTCTGACATAGGTCGGGCGGCGCGGTTTTAGTCGGCTGCAATGCCTTGACAGCGCGGCCGGTCGTAATCGGGCAAATGCCTGTGGCCGATAGTGCGCAAGTCCTAATGACCTATATTTTTTTAACAAACGGCATGGATAATTGTTTTATTGTCCCTGCCGGACGTCTGTTTTAACATTTGACCCCAAAATTAACATAAAAAATTCTTCTTTGCAAATTTTTTATAGACTACCGCATGAAAGATTCAGATAAGAAGCGCAACGGCAAAACACCTCACTCCTCCTCGGGGGAAGGCCGCGCGCCGAGGGGGCCGAGCAGGCCCCCGTTGAGCGCAGTGCAGACAATGGAAACTTTCACTAGGCAGTACAGAGATAAAAAAAGGGAGGCCGAAGTCTCCCTGCAATTAAGTAACTTTGTGTTATGAAAAATAAGTATAAACACCTAACTGCGGAGCAAAGATACACAATGGATAGATTACACCGGCAAAATAAGGGCAGAAAAAAGATAGCTCGTACTATCGGCGTCTCCGAATCGACGCTCAGTAGAGAACTTAATCACAACAGCGGCAAGCGCGGCTACCACTGGAAACAGGCGCAAACAAAGGCCAAGAGCCGCCAGCTAACCATATGTGGCCGTGCAGAATCGCACCATGATTGACGAGCGCCCGGAGGACTGGGACGGCTCAACCCCGGGAGACTTCGAGATGGATACTATCGTGGGCAGAGATGGCAAGGGCGCGATTGTGACGCTTGTGGAGAAAAACACCAACTTCACCTTTGGCCGAGTACTCCCCGAAGGTAAAAACGCAAAGGCTCTGGCCAAGGCCATCGTCGCGATGATGCTGCCGTACATCGGGAAAATCCGCTCGATAACCACTGACAACGGAAGCGAGTTCGCCGAGCACCGGTATATCGCCAAGCGACTTAAAACCAAGATATTCTTCGCACATCCATACTCTTAGTGGGAAAAAGGCTGCATCGAATACCACAACAAGCTGATCCGGCAGTACATCCCAAAAGGTACGGACTTCCGCACTATCTCGGACGACATGCTCAGAAAGATAATCATCAAGATTAACAAGCGACCGAGACTGAAACTCGGTTTTTCTTCCCCGGTGCTGAATTCTTCAAATATATTGGCTAATTTTGCACTAGATACTGGAATCTACTCAAAATCCATCTACCTAAAAAGAAATGATATGCACAAATTCTTTAAGGAATCTGTCAAAGAAGCGCTGAAATACTATGTCTATGCTCTTGTCGATCCGCGAGACAAACGGATATTCTATGTCGGGAAGGGTACCGGAGACCGCGTATTTCAACATGCCGAGGATTCTCTAAATGAGAATGACGAAAGTCTGAAACTTTCGACCATCCGAGAGATTCATAAAGCGGAAAAAGAGGTCGAATATTATATTCTTCGTCATAACTTATCCGACAAAGAGGCGTATTTGGTTGAATCGACGCTTATCGATCTCCTGACCTATAATGCTTTTAATCGAGAGAATCTACTGACAAATGTGGTCAAGGGACACCATCAGTGGAATGAAGGTATAAAAACAGAAGATGAAATTAACCTATTATACGATTGTCAGAAGATTGAGCCAATCCCTGGCGATAAACTTCTTTTGGTTAGCCTTAACAAGTCGTATATACAATCAAAAGCCACAGGGGTATATCGGCGTGCTGATGATTATGAGAGTGCAAGGAAATACTGGCATTTAGCCGATGTAAGGGCTCGTCAAGTCCAATATGTGCTGGGAGTATACCGTGGCATTGTGCGTATAGTCATCAAGGTTAATTCACGGGAGAAAACGTCCGTGGGAGAAAACGGAGAGATATACGATCCGCCCAGATATATATTTGAAGGAGAAATAATCACTGATTCACCATATCTTAATAAAGATGTATCTGACTACCCATTTGGCAGTGGTGGTGAGAAAACATATATTCCAAGAGATTCATCGTGTTGGTTTGGCGGGTATTGAACAACTCCCAAATAGCTTGAAATTAATAATTGCAGGCCATGGGTCTATCAAGATATTCCCATGGCTATGTCATATAATACCGTACCACCAATTACAAGTTATTTTTTTGATGAATGATATGTTTGACCTGTAGATTCTTCAGAGATCCTCGTGCTTCGCATTGTCGAAGTACGGTATGGAGGCTATGGCGGAGATGTCGTGGTTGCGGCAGGATGCCAAAAGCAACTGTCTGACACACATGTTGTCTGCGGATTCGTGGTTCCGCAGAATATATAGTTCTTGCGTCCGAGCGTTACGGAACGGATTTCATTCGCTCGTGAATTGGAATAATAAAATATTACAATTGGTACTATTATGTCATATCTTTATATCGATGACCGATCCACCATTCTGTGGTTCAAAGCGAAGGGCTTTGCCATCCTTAAATAAGAATCCTATGACCCGGTCATTCGGAGAGACATGGCTATCTCGATTCGAGGAACTGACCAGTGTGTATTTCTTGGGCTGGTCGGATGTCTTAAGTAGTTTTATAGATATTGATTGCCTTGATTGTGAACCAGATAAAAATTGTCTTTCTCCTGTTTTTGTATTATAGATTCCATACCCGTCAGCATTTTCGTATATCTTATATTTTGCGAAAACTACAGCTGACATAATCTCATTAGTGACAATTGGTTCTTCATTGCTCGTGCCCAATTGATTTTGAGAGACTTCATTTTTTTCTGTCATGAAGGACGTCGAGACAGATTGGATGAGGATCATTTCTTCTACTCCTTCTGAAAGGTTTGTCTCTCTGAAATTTCTAGAGTTTACAATTGAAGAATTGGATTCATGCGAAGACCTGTTGCTTTCAGCTTGAGGATTTCCAATGAAATATTCTTCCCAAGGTCTGTCATCGTCTGGTAGTCCGAAGCGTCCGTACATACCAACGTTATCGAGGATAAGACATTGTTTGTCACCATTCTTTCTAAGTCCACGTCCTACCTGTTGGATGTATTTCACTAGTGACCTCGTAGGTCTTGCCAGCTGAACGAACTCCAAATCAGGGCAGTCAAAGCCTTCGGAGAAAATGTCCACATTGACTATTATGTCTAAATCGCCATTCTTGAAATCTTGAACTAAACGCTTGCGGAGCACTGGAGGAGTTTGTGAGTCAATATCAGCAATCTTGATACCGGCAGCTCGATACTGTTGGCATATATGCTTACTGTGCAAACGTGATATACTATATATAATACCCTTTTTTCCTTCGACAAACCGGTAGTAGCTATCTAACAATTGTGCGCGGATACGACTTGTGTCAATCAACTCCTCAAGCACACTTGTTTTATAGTCGCCATCAATACCAAAATCACGAATAGAATTGATATCCTTGCATAAAGAACTATTGATTGGAACGGAATAATATTGGTATGGAGCTAGCCAACCTAGTTTCATAAAATCCTTTATAGGCATAGATGGAACCAGTACGTCAAAATTATTTCTGAATCCTCGACCATCCATTCGCCAAGGTGTTGCCGTGACCCCTAATTTCTTCGCTGAAGGATAAATATCCCATAACCGGGTATATGAGCTTGCTATGGCGTGATGAGCTTCATCAATTATTATGAATTTAGCATCAAAGCTATTGGCCAACTGACGATTAGAAGGATGTGTAATTGTTTGAACTGATGCAACCTGTACTGGCAACACCAAATCACGCTTATCCTTGAAACTGCCGGCTATAATTCCATGGGGAATATGGTATCGCTGAAGACTTTCGTCTATTTGCTCAATCAGTTCCGTTCGATGAGCGATAATAAGAATGCCTTCCCTCCGATGCGTTTTTAAGGAGTTTAGGGAGATATCACGTATGATTGAAGTGAACAGTCGAGTTTTGCCCGTTCCAGTTGGCATCTGGTAAAGGACATTATCCACAAAATCCCATTGACCAAAAATCTTCTCTTTAGCCTCCTGCTGATAATTTCTTAGTGAATAATCCGTTAAGCAGATGTCTTGAAACATATTTATGCTGGGCTGAGCGAACTGTAGATAAATTCCAACTCATCGACCTGTTGGGGCGACAATTTATTTCCCTTGGGGTCATCCACCATTTTCTTGAATTTAATCAAGTCGTTAATCCATGCCAGCTTTTCAGCTTTATTGCCGAAAACATTATTAACCTTTATCGCATAGTCCTTTTTGAAAGGAACAAAGCTGGAATCTTCAGCCTTGGTCGCAGTCCAGTTCTTCTCGATGATAGACTTTAGGTCGCTGAGGTCTATGGCATCTGTCCATTCAAGAGTCTGAAGGTCGAAATCATCATCGTCACCGTGAAGTTGAATAAGACGAGTAAGACACGATTTCTTAATGTCGTTTACATTGTCCTCCCACGAATTCTCATAGAGGTCCTGTAGCCTATTAAGTACATTAGCCTTGAGGATGGCAAATATTTTCTCCGTGAACTCTTTTGCCTTTTGCTGGAGACCTGCATCTTGAGTCTTAAGCCATGTCTCCAAACCGTCGGGATTATATTCGGGATTAATCTTATGGATAGAGTTCTGAAAACGGCAGAGCCATGTTCTTTCTGCCTGCTGGCCACGAATGAATCTCAGTTCATTTTCATCTACAGCAGGGAGATTGCTGAGATAATTTACAAAGATGTCCAAATAGGGGTGCATAGCATTCATTCGCTTTTCAAGTGAGGTGAACTGTTCTATTGCCCCTTTAGTGACAAGGTGCTTGTTGATGGACCCAATCAGAGCAACGAAAGCATAAGTACCACGGTTACACATGATGAATTCCTTGAATAATTTCTCGTCTAGTTCACCATGAACATAGTTATAACACTCTCTGATAAAGTTGGCTACGCGTTTCTTGCATTCTGTCATAGCCTTGTCGTGGTCAAGATTTTGAGTGTTATACATGCAGACATCCGTATCCTTCGTATAAGTCTGCTTTGAGGCACGAGGAAGTAGGGATGACTGGAGTAGACCATTGTCAAAAGGAGTAAAGTTCAAGTCAGAAATGTCCTCGCCAACGGAAATTTTGTTGGAAAGGACGCTTGCACTATCTGCTGACAAAGCCTTGATTATAGAGGAACGTAAGGCTTTGAGTCGCGAGTCAACCTGTTTGGAGTCCCAATTTATATCCTCTTCGAGATCTAGGCGAAGATTCTTGCTTACGGCTTTCTGATTTTCATTGATATCCATGAAAATTTGCAGTTGCTCTCTGGATTCCATATTGATGAAAGCTACAACCGGTATAGTATTGTTATATTTGTATGGGGCCGCATCTGCATAACCATATAGACGGTGTTGCCCGTCTATTATGTATGCGATACCATAGGCATTTGGAATACTGAGCATGCCGACTTTGGCGTTTGAATCTTCGGAGGTATTGGAGGCAGGGTCAAACTGAATTTTCATTTTGCTGCTGCCAGTTGTGTCGAAGTTGACAATCAATGAATTGGGAAAATACCCCCCCGCTTTGATGAATTCTGTAATCTTTGGCAGACGCTTGGCTGATAAAAGACGTTGGTAGGTCGGAGCCATTGAGTCATTGACCTTTGTGCGATGTAGCACAAATCCCATCTTCAAAAGAGTTTCCGGCTCGATTGAGAGCATATAATAGTCAAAACCGCCCATTCTCCCCTTAAGTGCAGGAATACGAACTCGCTGACCAGATATCAGTTCGTTCTTGAACATCAGTCCATGAAACTGATAGTTAACACAGGATTTATATGACTTAATCAAGCCCTGGAAATAGCGGTATGCATTTTCGTTGAGATGGAAGATTTTCTTCTCTTCCATCCGCTTTGCATCTTCAATGCCGACGCGGTAATTGTCGGTGGCAAGGATGAATTTTACTTTCTTGTCACCGTATATTTGCCTGAGGGACTTGATTATCCCTTCCTTATGCAGTTCAATGCCATCAATTACAGCTTTGAAACTTGTCGTTGTAGATATTTTGGACGCAGCCTTGCATTCCACCACAAAAATGGCATCATTACCGACGGCAACCACATCCACCTGTTTGTGGTCACCTTCTCCTTCACCCCATTTTATAACAAGGTGTTCGTCTCGATTGAGGCATCGAAATCCAAGATCATAGAACATAGCCCAGATTTTATCCTCAAATGCAGGTCCTACTTCTTTCTTCTTTTGAAGTCTGACCGTTGTCTTTTTAGCTACAAGTTCAGTCCAACCCTGCTCTTTCAGAACTTCAGCTTCATTGAAGGACACAGAACGTTCTTCATGAGTCTTTCTCCTTAATTTGTATTTTGCGGCAAGGATCTTGAAGTCAGAGCACATATGCTCTCTAATTGCTGCTGCTTGTTCTTCTGATAAAAATGCCATGATATTAAAAAAGTTTAGGTTGGTGGATTATTGGAGTTTCGTAGTTCGTGATGATTACTTCTTTAGGCCTTAACTCTTTCGCATTATATGTGTTAATGGTACGAGTAACCTGTATTCGATCAATTAGATATCCTTCATATAGCTGTTCAAAATATGAGGTTTCGTCATCGATATAGCTATCGGAGTTGCTTATCATAATCTTACAGCCTTTTTTACCAAAGATATTACATAAGTCTTTTAACCGTTGTTGGTCATTGTCTTTGAAACCGCTCCTGTCGTATTGCGTGAACATGTTCATATTTTTACCTACCGGCCGATAAGGAGGATCAATATAAATGAAATTGTTCCCTTCTTTGATAAATCTGAATACATTGTCGAAATCTCCGCAAAGTATAAGCACGCTTTGCAGTGCTTTATGAACTTCGAAAATATTTTTCTCGTCAAAAGATATGGATTGATATCTCCCAAAAGGAACATTGAAATTTCCATCTTGATTTTCCCTATATAAACCATTAAAGCAAGTTTTATTAAGGAATAGAAAAAACAATATACGCTGCTCGTCGTGAATCGGTAGTGAATTATATAGCTTTCTAGTCCGATAATAGAAATCTTCCCTTGAAGAGTCACTTGATAGTTTATTGAATTCACTTACCAAAAAACGAAACCCATCAACGATTGCATCTGGATTTTGCTGGATTAAGCTATAAGCCTTCATCAGCATCTGGTTTATGTCGTTTATAATGGCGTGTTTGATGTTCTGATGCTTAGAAAGCATATGAAATAGCACTGCGCCGCCGCCGACAAATGGCTCCACATAGGTAACATCTTTCCATTCGTCAAATCCCACAGGCAACCGTTGCTCAATTCCATTGAGCAATTTCGTTTTGCCGCCGGCCCACTTTACGAACGGTTTCATGATTCATTTATGATTGTTTAATTTACAAATGTACAAAGAATTTCTGAGGTGACAATTGAATATGCTGTAAAACATGATTGTGTAGGTCAATAATGTTTAGTGAACTTGTTGAGTTAAAGGTTCTTAAGCTGTTTGACTTGATTGAGGGCCGGAAATACGGGCGGCGCTGTCAGTGGGCAAGGAGGGCGGCAAGGGCATCTATGCGCTCGGCGAAGGCAGCGATGAGAGCCTCATGGCGTTGGCGTAGCCCGTAGATGTTGAGGCCGCAACCCGGTTGGATGCAGTATTCTTGGCCTGCATCGTTGATGTGCCCTTGCGGACACTCGTACTTGGTGCCGCCGCCGAAGATTGCGCGGCTGTCGGTGATGCGTCCCAGTGGCTCGGGGTCGGTGATGTCGCGATATAGCTCGCGCATCGACTCGAGGGTATCGTTGGTGTACTCGGGCTGGTATGCGTCCAGACATTCGACGACGAATGTCAGCGGGTAATAACCTTGAGGAAGTGGTGGCGACAGCGGCTCGGTGGAGTGCAGCACATCGCGCAACATATCGGCATCGAATAGTCGGGCCTTATATATTACGGCAAGGGTGGCTTGTGGACAGGATGATATGTCGCCATAGACAACCCCCAGAGCGTAGTCGCGCGGTACGGTTGCAATGTATTGCGGAAACCATTGCAGCGCGCTGCAGTGGATGTCTGTGCGCTCGTCCTCGGGCAGGCTCCATGATACCAGATACTTGCGATAGAGGCTTGAGCCTATGCCCGTCATGGCGCGCCCGGTGATGTATTCCCACTCCTGTTCGGAGGGGAATACTTCGGGCTCGACAAGTCGTCGGCTGTATCGCATCTTCAGGCACTGAGCCCGCAGGTCTTCGGCGTCTATGGTCATGTTGTGCGTATTGGCCGTGGCTTCTCGGGTCAGCGTCCGGCGTTATCGATCATGTCGCGCAACTTATTGTTGAAGTCGTCGGCCTTTATGAGGTTCTCCATATTGAGGTGCATACGGTAACGCCAGTAGTGGCGTGGGTTGGCCGGGACGTTTATAATTTCGTCCGCGGGATTTTTGCGACGCAGTTTACCGTCCATAGCCAAGTAGTCTTGCAGTGGCAGTATGCACAGCATTGACGGTGACTTGAGATGCAAGTCGACGATGGCATCGCATATCCATGGTTCGGCAAAATATGGCGCTGTGCCGCTTTGTTGCAGTACTTCGTTGAAGTACCGTTGTGTTTTTTCGCGGTCTTCTTCCCACCATACGCGTATGCCACCCATATCGTGTGTCGATGTGGTACATACCGAGTAATATGGGTAGTCATGTGTATTGCCGAAGGTTAGATTGGGGTTCTTGGGCATACGCTGTATTTCCAAAGTCAGTATCTCGAGGCTCTGCATCACTGCGGGCACACAGTCAGGAATCATGCCGAGGTCCTCGGCGCAGGTGAGCATGTCCGTAGCTTCGGTTAGCGGAGGCAGCTTCCACATGGCTTTGCCGTACCAGAAGTCGTTGTGACGGTGGTAGAAGAAGTCGTTGTACAATCGATCGAAGCACCAACGTTCGTAGTCGTTGAGCGATCGGTAGATGTATGTGTATTGAGCCGATATGCGAGGGTGATATTTGCCTTTTTCGCGGCTGTCTTCAATAAACAATACGTTGTCTATCAGGCCCAGCAGAGCGTTGTACATACGTGTGTTTTTGTCGTCCTTGGGCAGTGTGTCGAAGTATTCGGCAACTTTGCGCTGAGTATCGAATTCGGGGCGCAATCTGTAGCGTCCGTATCCGGCGTCTACGAGGAATGTCTTGCGAGCCTCGTCCGTGTATTCGCCGAAGAAGTCGCTCAGGAAGTAGTCCATGATGAACGGCGTAGTTTGGAGGTCCACATCAATCCAGAAGTCATAGTTGTATCGCAGTTCATCGGGAGTGAAGGGCAAGGCGGGGTTGAAGGTGCCCAGCAGGCCGTGTATAGCGTCCATAGGTATTTCCCAGATACGGAAAAAGCCTAAGACGTGGTCTATGCGGTATGCATCGAAGTATTCCGACATCTTGCGGAAGCGAGCTTTCCACCAGGCAAATCCGTCGCGGTTCATTTCCTCCCAGTTGTATGTGGGGAGCCCCCAGTTTTGGCCCAGAACAGAGAAATCATCCGGCGGTGCGCCGGCTTGGCAGTCTATGTTGAACAGGCGTGCATCGGTCCATGCGTCTACGCTTGTGCGCGAGATTCCGATTGGAATGTCGCCTTTGATGACTACGCCTTTGCTGTGTGCGTAGTCGCGCACGGTCTTCAGTTGTTTGTCCAGATGGTATTGGGTGAAGTATACGATGTTTGTTTCATCGGGAGTCTCTTTGGCCAGTTTTTTTACCAAATCTTTGGAATACTTGGCATATTTGTCCCACTGCGAGAAATCGGCCGTGCCGAATCGGTCGCGTAAGACGCAGAAAGCTGCGTAATTGGGTAGCCATCCGGTGTTGCGTTTTACGAAGGCTTTGAAGTCGGCCGAAGCTATTGTTTTGGCACCGTCTTGAGCGTATATTTCGCGCATATATTCGGCCTTGGCACGTGTGACGCGCTCGTAGTCGATGGTGTCCAAGCCATTGAGTTCGGTTGCCAAATCTCGGTAGTATTTGCGACGTGCCGGGTCGTGCAGTTCGCCCACGGCTTCGAGGCGCAAGTACATGGGGTGGAGCGCGAATATCGAATTGGCATTGTAGGGATAAGAGTCCGTCCATGTGCCTGTCATCGTGGTGTCGTTGATGGGCAGGATTTGTATAAAGTTTTGGTGCGTCATTGTTGCCCAGTCTACCATCAATGGGAGATCGTAGAAGTCACCGACTCCAAAGTCATTGCGAGTGCGGATAGAGAATACCGGGATTGCTACGCCGGCACCGCGCCATGGCGCCATAGGATTACGCAGACGCATTCCGGTAAGCAGTGTGGCGGTGTCGCGTGTGGGTTGTGTCCCGAGGGTGCGGTTGTTGCCCAGTTCCCAAGCTACGAGTTTGCCCGAGTTCTTGTCAAGAATCACAAATTTGTATTCGGTGGCAACGCTGAGTCCGTCAGCCGGTATATTTACGCTCCACATCGGAAAGTCGTGCGCGGACATGACTAACGCTCGAGACGGATCCCACTTGCCTAAGGACGGTGTTTCGCCGCATATGGCGAGGACCTGCTCCGGACGTACCATTGGTGCCCATACCTGAATGGTGACCATGCCGGCGCAAGGCAGCACGCGAGTGGCTGTGGCTGCATCGTCACGGCGGTTGATACAATCTGCGATGGCAGACGAGTAATATGGTTTGTCCCAGGGTTGGTCTTGCCAGCGGTCGTTGACGTATATGGCGTGGCCTGCATCTTTGGGCATATAGAAGTGGTGTGGATGTCCCCATTCGCGCTTGCTGCTGCCGTCATCGCGGCGTATTGCGTATGAGTATTCGAAGTCCGGAGTGTTGGCCGGGATGTCAATCTCGGCTGTCCATTTGTCCGTACCCAGGAGTTTCATTGGTACGGATGTGTCGATGTTGTTAGAACCCAAGTGCGCGATGTTGCCCGTAAGAACGAGGTTCTCGCCCCAATTGGTGCGGTAGTTGACACTGAATACAATCTTCATGGTCGGTGTATTGTGGCTGTTGTTGTTCGTATATGGATAAAAGTATGATATAGTATCAAAGGACGGGCGTCGTGGCGTCGTGCTCTTTGCGGTGTAAATGTACGAATAATTATCTGCAAATGCAGTTTTGCAACACTTTTTAACCGAAAATTCGCTTTGTCTCGTATGTCTTCGATGTCGCCTGCCACATCCGAGTATGCATAACTTGGTTTCACCGGATTTAGATTGTTCAGTCAGCACTGTGATATGTGTTCGAATGTAAAAATACACTAACTTTGTGCTTTGAATACCGGCGCTAAGACTACGCGTTGGTGCAAAAACATGCATTAAAACTAAATTATGTCCGACACATATTACACGATACAAGAAGAGGGCGAGGGTCAGCTGCGAGAAAAACTGAGCCGTTTCATCGCTTATGCACATCATATAGACAGCGAGGAAGATGCTCGGACGTATGTTCAATCGTTGCGTAACCGCTATCATGACGCGCGACATGTGTGCTGGGCTTTTGCGACGCGTGACGGGCGACGTTTGTCTCAGGATGACGGCGAGCCATCCGGCACGGCCGGGCGTCCGATATTGGGGCAGATAGATTCGCTTGGATTGACAGATGTCGTTGTGGCTGTTGTCCGCTATTTCGGCGGCATTAAACTTGGTCCGTCGGGTCTGATTGCTGCTTATCGAGAGGCCGCCCGCTTGGCATTGCAGTCCGTGCCGACGGTTGAGTGTCATAGCCGATGTCGGTTTGTGTTTACATTCCCGTATTTAGCTATGAATGATGTAATGAAGGTGGTGAAGAGTGAGGACTGTACGGTCGTGGAGCAATTGTTTGACAATAGCTGTTCGATGGTGGTTGATATTCGTGAGGACAATGCCGAGCGGCTACGCGGACGCTTGGAAGCGGTGTCCGGTCTTACGTTTGCGGAGTAGAAGCCGTCGGTCTGGACTTATATACCGCCGAGGTTGATTTTAAGTCCGATATTATGGTCTTTTGTCGTGTGGTGGTACGCACATGTTTCTGTTAGACCGGAATGGCGAGCATGGGAATGTCAGCGTTCAATATCATTTTGTGTGCCAGTCCCGGGTTGAACAAGCGGGCAAAGGCGTTTTGTCTTTTGTTGGGGATTACGATGATATCCGCAGGATTGTCTTTAACCAGGCATCCGAATTGCTCGGCAGCACAGTCTGCGTTTATGCTCATCGTGTCGAACTCGAAATTTGGGAAGTTCTTTTTGCAGAAAGACATGACGTTGAGCAGTGATTCCTTGTTGGAACGTTCGAAAGGTCGTCTTTTGGCCGGCAGATGCACCAAGGTGACTTTGGCCGAGATATTTTTGAAGATGCGTGACATTGTGTCCAAGGCCAAAAGGTCTTGCTGCTCAAGATTGGTGAAGAAATGTATTCGGATGTCTGTAGCTTCGATGTTTACTTTGATGTCCTGTGGAATGGTTAGCACCGAGAACAAGCATTTGTCCAGCACTTCGGCCGACACGCTTCCTATCATTTGCTCCTGTTTCTTGGCGTAGCTTCGAGTACCCATGACAACGAGGTAAGGCGGGTTAGCCTTGGCGTATTCGATGATGGCGTCTTCGGGGACGCCTTCCATGACTACGGTGTCAAAAACCACAGGGCTAAGTTCGCCGTATTTGATTTTACACCTTACGACATTGGCAAATTCGTCCATGTGTCTGTGTGCGTCTTCTTCGATTCTCTGTCGAGCATCGTTGTCGGCTATTTCGTAGGTGAGTTGGTCGCTGAGTTGCATATTTCCGGCAACGTAAGGGTCTATGAACGAGTACAGAAGCCGTATTTGGGCGTTGTGTCTTTGAGCCAGGGCAAAGGCTATTTCGAGTGCATTGACCGAATAATCGCTGAAATCAACAGGTACAAGTATACAATGCGATTTTTCGTTGAAAGGTGAAGGCATTGGCGTGAATATCTCGCGATGCTCTATGATGCGCAACGCTAAGGGCAGGTCGTTTTCGTGTATACGAACACGTACACCGGAAGATACCGTCGGGTGTTCGAGGTTGACGTTTTGCAACAATACTTCGATGCCTTCTTTTTCGAGGAGATTTTTTAGCTCTATAGCGCAATCGTATGTATGTATAGCAACGGTGATAAGACGCATGTGTGTATAAGCCGGTTAAGTTTATTGATACAGCCTATGGACGCCTCGCATGTGCAAGGCATCCATAGAATGAGAGTAATGTCTTTTGTGGGTAAAGGCCGATATGTTTCAGTCTTTGTTCTCTTGCTCTTTGAGAATATCCACAGCCATATCATAGATTGTGGAGTCGTCAAGTACAACGATACCACCATTTGGGCCGGGCTCGATGTGTACGCCGCAGTTTTTGCCGAAATCGTAGTTGCTGCCGCCGAAATAGTTGCGTACGGTCTGAACAGTGATGTTGAGCTTGTCGGCGATGCGGTGCATCGAACCGTCGGGCAGACTGTCTTTGAGTTTGCGCAAATCGTTGAAACTGATGGTCTTAGTCATGATGGTATCGGTTAGTTTGGGTGATTATTATATAGTTATTGATACGTGAGGGGAGGTTCTTGTCGTTATTCTGGGTATAAATTTAGTGGTCTTTTGTGAGTTGACCAAAAATATTTATGGATTTTTTTTATGTTTTACGACACTTATTTTGTGTGTCCGATTGAATATAGATTGTAAGGTGCTGATAGATGTGCCATTGTCAGATGCGCTCAACGTTTGATGCATCTATCCACGCGGCAGTGGAGTTGTTGACTTTCACATGATACCACAATTGGGCACCATCGTTACTTGCGGCGTTTACCGAGTCTATAATGACGAGACGTGTGCCTTCGTGCACCGGAACAATCTTGTCTGTCTTGTCTGTCTTGGCAGACGGCGCGGGGGTGAGATTGGCCGAAGGTGTGGTAACTATGGCAATGTCATTATTGTCTATGGCAGCCGCGCTCTGATAGGCGACAATCGTGGTGTACACTAATACTATGAATAGCACCATGGCACCGAAGAACCCTACTTTACGGGTTGTGACATTAGACAAAAACAGATATATGGCAATAAGTCCTATAATTAGGGCAAACAAAGCGAAGGCGGTCCACGCCCAAGCGTTGGGCGACATTAAGGCAATTACTTCCGAATGTATTTTGCCAAGTATTGACGAGTTGTCTTCGGGTTTATCTTCGAGTGTCGTGTTGACAAAATCGAGGTTGATGCGTGCGTCTTTGTTTGAAGGATCGATTTTGAGTGCGCGTTCGTATTCCAATACGCTTTGCGCAATCTTGCCCATGCGAAAGTAGGTGTTGCCCAGATTGTAGTATATGTCTGACGACACGCCGTATTCTTTGATTATGGTCTTGTATAGGTCTGCGGCCTCGGTATAGTTTTTTGAATTATATGCCGAATCGGCTTTGGCCGAAAGGGTGGCCGCAGTTTCGGCCTTGACCATGTTCTGAGCGGCATCTGTGTTTGTGCATAATGCTACAGTAATGGCCAATACTATATATCGCAATATGTTATATGGGTTTTTCATCATGCTTTTGCGGATGCTTTGGTGGGTTGTTTCTTGGTGCTTTCGACAGCTTTGATGACGGCCGAGGATTCGTCAAACAGGCCTTTGAGATGTTCCGGCGAAGAGCTATCCGGGGTGAAGCGAGCCATTTCGCATTGATCCAAGATGTTGATTGTGCGGTCTGTGAGTTCCTCGCTTATGCCGCTTTCGAGCAGTTTCTCTCGGATGTTGTCACGAGTGAGTGCCGATGACGGGATGCGGAGTTTGTCGCTGATATATCCCCACAAGGCGCGAGCCAAGCTTTCGTGGAAGGCATCTGCGTCATTCGCCGTCAAGGCTTTGGCTGCCAAGCGTAGTCGCTTGGTGGCCACTTTGTTGGCGCGGGCGGTACGACGTGCAGCCAGGTCGCTGTTGGCGCGTATGTGCTTGCGATATACTATGATAGTAGATACAAATGCCACCAATACAAGTATATATAGTAGCACGTAGATTGTTTCGAAGAAAACTCGGGCGGGTTTCTGCGCAAGTGACGCAGTATCCACTCGGTGGATGTAGCGAATGTCCTTGAGACCTTCGCCGAGGTCTTTTTGTTCGGCCGATGATGCCGACCCGCGTATTACGCTGAGGTTATATCCCTTTTGCTTGATGGTCATATAGCGCCCGGTCGACGGGTCGAAGTATACGAAATTCCATGACGGAATATTGAGGGTGCCTACCTCTTTGGGTACGATGGTGTAGGTTACGGCACAGGTGCCGCGCATATCCGTTCCGTTGAAGTTGGCATCGCTGACCACCTCGGGGGTATACTCTTCGACGTTTGCCGGGAATGACAGGGTGGGGGCGGACAGTGCTTTAATGTTGCCTGTTCCGTTGATGTTGAGGGTGTAGGTGAGGGCCTCGTTGGTGCGCGGATGTGCGGGGGCGATATCCGTAGTGGCTGTGAAGTGTCCTACAGCGCCTTCAAAGCCATCGGGAGTCGGTTGCGGGAGGTCCTCAACGCTTACCGAGATACGGTTAGATGTAGTGGTGATTTTTTGCTCGATGGGACGATAAGTAACAAAGAAACCGTTTGAAATAGGTTCATAGGTCTCGAGAGTCACGTCATATCGACCCGAATTTATGGTTAGTGTCCCTGCTTTTTGAGGGTAGAGTAGGCATTTTTTTAGCACAGCGGAGTAATAGTTCTCGCCACGGAAATGCTCCATTTGAGCCTCGTTGCTGCCTACGGGTAATTCTTCGGAGATGAACCCGTCAAATTGGGGCAGCGTAGTGGCGCGGAAAGAGGATATATTGTGCTTGGTATACACTTTTATGGTCGCGATGACAGCCTCGCCTTTCCACAGGTGTTTTTTGGACATATTGACCGTGACGATGAGGTCGCTGGGTGATACCTTGCCTGCACGTGGTGCAGATGCTGCAGGCGCCGGCATCGAAGATGAGTTTGATTGGCTTTGCTGCGAGGTGCGGTCCGGTGGAAGTATGGTAAGCCTTTTGGCTTGGGTGCGCATATTGCCTACGCTGACAGCCGGAATGGTTACCGTGGAAGCTTTTTCGGCTTTATATAAATATGTGTATTGGCGCTGTATGGACGATTCGACGCGACCGTTAATTATTGTCGTACTTTGCATAGTCGAGACTCCGGGGCGCGAGGCGTTGAAGATCTTGCAATTAGGTATTTCGGGCGCGGTTCTGACTACGGCATCGCTATTGTTGACAGAGATTGTGACGCTGAAACGATTGCCTTGAATGACGGTGGCCGGAGCCTCAATCGAGACCGATTGTGCGGTCGCGATGAATGACGCTGCGGCCATTATCACAAGGGATGTGTAATATCTTAATGCGGACATAACGTGTACTCAATTGTTGGATATGCATTTACCAGGGCTTGTCTGTGGTGCGTCGGCCATAACCTTGGCGTTGTTCTTGGTTCTTGCGCGTTTTGTTTTCTTTGTTCTGTACGGCGTTGAGTATCTGTTGTGAGGACTGACTCGGTTTTTGTTGCTGCTGTTGTTGCTGCTGTTGTTGTTGCTGTTGTTGCTGTTTGTTTTTATCTTTGTCTTTGTCCTTGTTGTTGCTGCCTCCGCCTTGACTTTCCGGCGGAAGTTTGAGCTGTGCTATGCGTAGGTTCTGCAATGCCTTGATATTGGATGGATTGCGTCTAAGTATGGCTTTATAGTTTGATATTGCTTGCTGATAGCTTTGGGTAGACACCTGCGAGAGAGAGTCAGCCAATTGGTTGGATGTGCTGCCCGCCGAAGGAGCACCCATCTGGATGTCTGCACGGCGTAACGAGTCGGCAAGGTCTTTGAGATAATCTCCTATAAAAACTGCGTCGTTGCCCAGATTGTATATTGCTCTTTCGCTGATATTTGGGTCTGATGCTGTTTTACCCAAATTGGCGAGCGCCAGGCGTGCCTCGCGCAACTTTGATGTGTCGGCAGCGGTGGCGCCCATGATTGTCGCCATAGCCTTGTCGTATTTTGCTGCCTCGGAGTACGGGTTGGCCTTAAGTGCTTTATCGTAGTCTTTGATGGCATCGACATAGAGTTCTTTCTTGTATTTTTCGTTGCCGGCCTTAATCGCATTTCGCTCGGTCTTGTTGGACATGTCTGAAGAGCATGAGGCCATAATGGCCGCAGCCAGTGCCAGCATGGAGGTCAGCGAGATTATATGGGCGTATTTTATCAGAACCATGTGTTTCATTTTTTTTCCCTTCTATAGCCTTTCTTTTTGTTTAGTTCGGCAAAGAAGTGTATGTGTTTTAGCCATGAAGTTTTGCGTTCGAGCAGTAGTATGTCGCAGATTAATAGTGTGAGGGCCAACCATGCAAATAAAGGGAACTGTTCGGCGCTATTCTTGTACTTTACGGCTCCAAAGTCGGACTTTTGGAGGTTGTCTAGTTGTTGCACAAGTTTGTCCAACGCATCTGTATTGGAGCCGTTGACATATAAGCCTTTTCCGGCCTTGGCTATTTCTTTGGCTGCATTTTCGTTGACGGCTGTGATGACTTCCTTGCCATCGTTGTCCGTGAGGTATCCGCTGCCAATAGGTATGCGAGCTCCTTTTGATGTTCCAACGCCGATTACATTGACTTGTATTCCACTGTCCACCACGGCTTTGGTGGCATCTATGGCATTTCCATCATGGTCTTCGGCATCGGTAAGCAGGATTATGCACTTCTTGACGTCTTTTTTATTGCTGAAGCATTTTTTGCTAAGGTTGATGGCCTCGCTTATGGATGTGCCTTGGTAGGGCATTAATGATGGGTCAAGGTCGTTGAGGATAAGTTTGGCAGAATAATAATCTGTGGTTAGAGGTAGTTTAACCTTCGCATCACCGGCAAAAACTACGAGACCGACTTTGTCATTTCCAAGACGATCAGTGAGTTTTTCCAAAAGTAGTTTGGCTCGTTTTAGTCGTGAAATGCTTTTGGGGTCGTCTGTGGAGGCGGCAAGCATTGAGCGCGAAGCGTCAAAAGCAATCATTACTTCGATGCCGCGTTTACTGTCAGTCTGTTCGGTTTCGCCAAAGCGTGGGCGAGCTAATATTATGACAACGGCTGCAAGTGCTATAAGTTGAAGGGTGATTTTTATTCCTGCCTTGTAATGGGAAGCGTCCGGCATCAAGGGTGCCAGTGTCGATGGATTGCCGAAGCGTGCAATCTTGCGTCGACGAGACAGCTTGGCAAGCCAGTATAAGAAGTATACTACCGGTAGCGATACCAGCAATATCAATAATATGGGATTGGCAAAGTCTAACATTGTCTATATGATATTCGAGGAGAATACGCTCCTTCGTCGTCAGTTTGATGAATTATGCATGTTAAGGCACTGTGCGGAATAGTGTGTATCTTAGGACAAGTTCGAGAGCCAGAAGTCCGAAAAGCAGCCAGCCCCACAGGGCGAAGTCGTCTTCGGTGTGACTGAATTGCCGGATGCTCATATGGGTTTTTTCCAAACGGTCGATTTCGTTAAAGATGTTCGATAGTGTCTTATTGTCTGTTGCACGGAAATACTTACCATTGGTATGTGTGGCTATAGATTGAAGCGTAGCCTCATCGATGACCACTTGCTGCATTTCGTATTGCATCCTGCCTAATGCATCGATACTTACAGGTGTGAGTGCGTGGCCGCGAGTTCCGACGGCTATTGGGTAAACTTTAATCTTGCGTTCTTGTGCTACGGATGCAGCATCCGAGGGCGTTACGACTCCGGTGTTGTTTGAGCCATCGGTGAGCAGAATCACGCTCTTACTTTTGGCTTTTCCATCAATGAGCCTGGATATTGAAGTGGCGAGACCGTCTCCAATGGCGGTGCCATCCTCGAGCATTTCGGGTTTGATGCCTTCGATATAATTAATTAGTGCCGAATGATCCATGGTTAAAGGAAGGCCGGTCAAGCTTTCGCCGGCAAACACAACCACGCCGATGTTGTCGTTGGGACGTCCGGTAATGAACTTCTGAGCCATCTTCTTGGCTGCTTCCATTCGGTTGGGTTTGAGATCCTGGGCCAGCATACTGGAAGAGACGTCGAGAGCGATAACGATGTCAGTGCCTTCGGTGTCTGTTGTGCGCCAGCTGTCGCTCAATTGAGGACGTGCAAGGATGATAATCAGACAAGAGATTGCTCCGAGCCTCAGCACAAACAGTAGGTGTCGCAATCGGGCACGCCACGACGTTGGCATATTGGCGAAAGGTGCTGTGGTTGAAACGCCCATAGTAGGGCGAGCGTTTCGTGCCGTATATACGTATCTTGCAATAAGCAAGGCTAAGACAATGGGTATCAGCCAAAGTAAATGCGGATGAGCAAACTGCATGATGGTATTCTAGCTTTTTTGTTTTGTGTTCGTAGTCTTGGGCCTCTTGTTGTTCGCGACATGTTTGCCCTTGGAATTTTCGTCTGCTTCGGGCAAGGGACGTGTCGTGGACACAAAGTCGCTGACGGCATTGAACGAACGGATGTTTTCGGAAATATCCGGACGTTGGCGTGCAAATTTTACGAAGTCGGCCGTGCGAAGCACCGGTCCGAGAGCGTCTATGAAGAGCTTGAGTGTGTCCTCGGCAGACATAGCCTCGAGGATTTGTGTCGTGGTCATTTCGCGTGCATTGACGCCAAAGCGCCCGTCAATGTATTGTCGTAGGATGTCCGTGAGCTCGGTGTAATATTCTTTGTCATGTCCGCTTTCGGCGAGGTGGCGTGCCTTCAGATGTGTAAGGCGTTTAACGGCTAACTCGTAAGGCGGAATCACCTTCTTGTGCGGTAGTAGTGTCGGACCATTCTTCTTGTACAGAAAGAATATGACGGCACCGAGGGCGATGACAAGTAGTGCCAGCAGTGGCCAGTACCACCACTCTGGAATAAAGTCATACCATCTGCCAGGAACGGAGACGGTGCCTTCAAAGGGATTGATAAGCAGCGAGTCTTTCATTACCTTTGGCATGTCCGGTTCGAGAACCTTGAGTGTCACTATGTCCGAATCAATGGTGTCGGCACCATTGACAAACCTGAACGGCCCAATGCTTTGTGTGCCGGGCTCGAAAGGTTGAATAAGGTATGTATATACCACCTGAATACGGCCGTTACCCAAGTCTGTCGAGTCGATGGATGTTTCGCGAACTTCAACTTTATTGAGCGTGCATACGCCTTGATCGTCGCGTTGCACCTGATCCATCATCAGGCCGTAGTGTCCGTTTTTGAGTACTTCGACGCGGATGTTGGTGCGGTCGCCCATGGTCAGTGTGGTCGAGTCGATTTTTGCCGATATAGAGACGGGCGCGACTGCTTCGCCGGGCTGTTGGGCAAAAGCCCCCGATGCAAAAAGCGCAAGGGCAAGGACTGTGGCAGTCTTTTGTGCCGACAGTTTGAGCGAAGTCTTTAATATATGTTTAATCATGTTGTGTACAATGTGTCGGACAATCGATTATTGGCCCTTAGCTTCGTCCGCGGTTTTTGAACAAGCCCATGAGCGCGCGAACATAGTCCTCGTCCGTGGCTACGGAAATGAAGTCCACGCGTGCCGAATGTAATGTCTCGGCCATGCGCTGCTGGTTGGTGTACCAGTGTTTGTCGTAGATTTGGCGCGCGTAGCGGCTGGAAGTATCCACCCAGCGGGTCTGCCCCGTTTCGAGATCGGCCAGGCGTATAAGGCCTACATCCGGCATCTGAGCATCACGTTTGTCGTATACTTGTATTGCCATGAGGTCATGGCGATTGCGAGCTATCTGCAAAGCCTGCTTATAGTCCGTGCTGTCTATGAAGTCCGAGATGAGGAAGGCTGTGCAAGCACGCTTGGACGCGTTGGCAAAATACTTTACAGCGCCCTCTATGTCGGTTTTGTTGTGCTTTGGACAAAAGTCTATGAGTTCGCGGATAATCAGTAGAATTTGTTTTTTGCCTTTTGCCGGTGGGATGTACTTTTCGATGCGATCCGTGAAGAATATGGCGCCTATTTTGTCGTTGTTTTGTATGGCTGAAAATGCCAAAGTGGCAGCTATTTCGGCAATGATATCGCGCTTTTGCGAACCCACGGCGCCGAAAGCACCACTGCCCGACATGTCAATAAGCAACATTACGGTCAGCTCCCTTTCTTCCTGATAAACCTTTATGTAGGGCTTGTTGTGGCGCGCGGTGACGTTCCAATCGATATCTCGAATGTCATCGCCGTATTGGTACTCGCGCACTTCGCTGAACATCATGCCGCGTCCTTTGAAGGCCGAATGGTATTCGCCTGCAAAGATGTTTTGCGACAGTCCGCGGGTCTTGATTTCGATTCTGCGGACTTTTTTTAGAAGTTCTTTCGAGTCCATGATTCAGCGCATTGAGCGGTTGGTCTGTATGGGTTAGGGAACAAGAATCTTGTCAAGGATTTCGGTGATGATTTCGTCTGTGGAAATATTGTTGGCCTCTGCTTCGTAGGTTACTCCGATGCGGTGGCGAAGGATGTCGTGGCATACAGCGATGACATCTTCAGGTATTACATAGCCGCGCTGGTGTATGAATGCGTAGGCGCGTGCAGCGCGTGCCAGCGATATGGAAGCACGTGGCGATGCTCCGAAGGCGATGATATCTGTCAGGTCGTTAAGACCATATTCGGCCGGGGTGCGGGTAGCATAAACGATATCCACGATGTAGCGTTCGATTTTTTCGTCTACGTATATTTGCTCAACCAGTTTTTGCGCATCAATGATTTCGGCGGGCTTGATGATGGGACGTATTTCGCGGCTCTCGTTGGCAATATTTTGGCGAATGATTATCCGTTCCTCTTCTTTGGAAGGATAGCTTATGACGACCTTCATCAGGAAGCGGTCAACCTGTGCCTCGGGCAATGGGTATGTGCCCTCTTGCTCGATGGGGTTTTGTGTGGCCATTACCAGAAATGGTTGGTCGAGGCGGAAAGTGCTGTCGCCGATGGTGACTTGACGCTCCTGCATAGCTTCAAGCAACGCGCTTTGTACCTTTGCCGGGGCGCGGTTTATTTCGTCGGCGAGAACGAAGTTGGCAAATACCGGGCCTTTTTTTACTTGAAATTGTTCGTTCTTGACGCTGTATACCATGGTGCCTATTACATCGGCCGGGAGCAGGTCTGGTGTAAATTGTATGCGGCTATATTTTGCATCAATAAGTTGGGACAATGTCTTAATGGCGAGTGTTTTGGCAAGGCCTGGCACACCTTCGAGCAATACGTGGCCATTGGAAAGTAAGGCGATGATGAGAGATTCGATAAGGTGCTTTTGCCCAACGATTGTTTGGTTCATTCCCTCGGTAATGAGGTTGATGAAATCGCTTTTGCCCGCAACCATGTCATTGAGTTCGCGGATATTTACGGTGTCGCTCATAAAAACTGGTATCTATAAGTTTTGTCTATATGTTCGATAATTGCAGTAGCCAAATCCGGTGTGGGGATTTGGCTACTACAAAATTACGTATAACGGCCTTTCTGCCGAGACGCAATGTGTTAAAAGTTTTTATCAAACGTTTAACTCATAAAAACCTTAACCTTTTTTAGGAGATTTGCGTCATAGTGTTACTAATATTCACATGCGAAATGCGATGTGAACGGTAGAACCAAGGATGTCCGACGCAAATGTCGGGGGTGATGCCGCAAAGGAATATATGCTCTATTCACGGAAGTATAGCCGCTTAACGCGTGAGGATACAGATGTGAGTACTTCATATGGGATTGTGTCCAAAGTTTCGGCCAAACGTTGTATGGGCGCGTGTTTGCCGAAAATTTCCACCGAGGATCCGATATGCGCCTTCGGGCAGTCTGTAATGTCAATCATGCAGAGGTCCATACAGATATTGCCGATGGTGGGGCAGGGTATTCCTTCGACCACAAATGAAGCGTGACCGCATCCGAGGTGTCGATTTACACCATCGGCATAGCCTATAGGTATGGTTGCGATAATGCTGTCGCGTGTGGTAACACCGCGACGGCCGTAGCCTATGGTCGCACCGGCTCGGTATCTGTGCATGGCGATGATGGACGTACTCAGTGTTGCCACGGTTTTTAGCGTTGATTGATCGGCATCTCCCGGTAGCGGTGAAATCCCGTACATGCCTATACCGAGGCGCACCAAATCATACGCATAGCGTGTGCGACCGTAGCGGACTATACCTGCAGTGTTGAGTATATGGCGCCGTATTTCTTTGCCGTAGGGGACGCTGTCACGCAAATAACTGCTAAGGCGGTCGAATGTGTCAAGTTGGAGCATTGTGTAGTCGTTCATGTCCGGACAGTCGGCTGTGGCTAAGTGCGAAAAAGTCGTGGCAATGTGCAGATGTGGACACTGCGAAAGCATTGAGGCAAATGAGCTAATTTCGTCTTCGTTTTTTAGTCCGAGGCGATGCATGCCCGAGTCTATTTTGACGTGTATCGGATAGTGGGAAATACCGGCGGCTGCAACTTCGCGCTCTATATTGGACATGATGTCGTTATCCAGGTCTATAAGTGTGGGCTCCAGTCGGTAAGCGACAATGGCGTGCGGATTGAGACACCACGGGTCGAGTACGATAATGGGCATGGTGACCCCGGCGCGTCTTAGGCGGACGCCCTCGTCCACGACTGCAACGGCCAGATGGCTGAGGCCACAGGATTGGAGCGTACGAGCGACTTCGATGTCTCCGCATCCGTATGCATCGGCCTTGATCATGGCAATCATACCAACACCTTTGGTCAAAAACGAGCGATAATGACGCACATTATGGACAAGCGCTTCAAGGTCGATGTTCAGGTGCGTGATGTGGCGTAGCGAACACAATCGGTCGCGTATCAGTCTGCCTTGTTCCTTGTCCGATATGTTTACGTACAGCATTGTACGTTGCATGTCACAAGCATTGAGCGTAATATGGCGTTCGAATGCATCGTTGTCCGCAAAACGGGATATTTCCACACCCGAGGCCGCCACATCGGACCAGTACTCCGGGCTGCCGCCGATGACGTATGCTTTGGTGACGCCTGCCGCCTTGAGTACCTTGGCTGCCGAGGCATGCCCCCATGCATCGGCCACCGGGGCGCTGACGCATACTCGTAAGTCATGTTCCGGTGAAATGCGGCGACGCACATAGTCAAGGGCAGTGGCAATTCCATCCATGTCCCCGGTGTAATAGTCCAGTGCAAGGGCGCTGTTGCCGCTCATATCCGTTATGTCTATGCGCCCGGATATGTCGTATCGCCCGATTTCGGCAGAACTAAAGCGTATTTCCTTGTCAAATATGGCGGCTACTTGGACGCATATATCCCATATGTCGGTACATGGATGCAAACCCTTTTCGGGATACATATCTTTGAGTACCGCGGCTATCAAGGGGTACGAATTGTTGTAGAATATGTCCGTAGCCGAGGCAAAGAGCCGCGCCTTTTCGCGGCATTTGCTTTCTATGGAGTCGAAGCCTTCGCTATGTTCTTCGGTGATGGCTGTGAATATGCCGATGGTAGGGCGTATGATGTCCGCAAGTATTTCCATCTCACCTTTGTAGGAGATGCCGGCCTCGATGATTGCAGCATCGGCACCTGCTGCGAGCCATAGCGATTCGGGTACACCGATGCTTGAGTTCCAACTGCGTGGGCTGCGAGCACAATGTTCCCGGATGTGGCAATTGTTAAGCAGTTCCTTGGTAAATGTTTTGCCTATGCTGCCTGTGATTCCTATTACCGGCCCAAGGAATGTGTTGCGAAGGGCTTTTGCACTGTCCCACAGTGCTTGGCGTACATCGTTTACAGTGATAAACGCAGCGTCAGGGTATGCGGCATGGTCTGTTATGCCTTTTTCAACTAAAAATACGCGTACCCCCTTGGCGTACATGTCCCGGATGTAGCGGTGTCCATCGCCTTGGGGTGTGCACAATGCCGCAAATACCGTGTGGCGCGGGTCGGTCAGCAGTGCACGGCTGTCGGTGATGACCGTGCGTAGCGGCAAATGCGCAGACGTGACATTGCCGGATATGGTAAGCGCGTGTACTGCCGCCGAGAGTGATTGTATGTCAAAATATGGGTTCTTTTCCATGTATAGGCTATTATTCGATGATGGTACAATGCAAAGCCTTGAGCCTTTCGGCTCGGTACTGCATCGCCCGTTGTCGTGTGTCTTTGTCGAAGTATGTATTGGAAAAAAAATCGTAGATGATGTCTATTGCCATTGAAGACGGATGTTTGAGATCTCGGTCATAGAAACGGTAATCGCGCAATTGGTCACAAACAATTTCGTAAGCCGGGAAATACTCGGCGGACGGACATTCGGTGATGATGCGCTCGGTGGCAAGGTGGAGTACGGCCTTGCTTAGATTATTTCCATGAAGGCCGTCTGCAAGATGCCGCACCGGACTGACGGTGAGTATGACATGTTTGCTTCGGCATAGTTCCTTCCATGTCTCGACAATAGCATCAATGTCAAGTCGAGTGCGTTCAAAGTAGCTTTGCGGAATCTTGTGACAGTTGCCGACAATGTAGCCGCCTGTTTTATAGGTGTATACCCATGCTGTGCCGAAGGTTATTATCCATGTCGAATCAGAGGCAAGTCGTTTGCCCAGCGCCTTAATGTCGCCATTGAGTCGCTCAAGAAGTGCATTTGCATCTGTGTCCGAGTATCGAGTGTTCAGATATAAACAGCGCCATCGTCCGTCATGGAATACCAAGTCATCGTGTGTGAAGTCCTTCGATGCAAGAGCGCGATGCATAATAGTGGCAATAGAGGCCGGATTGAAGAGCACGCCAAGTGGATTGGCTTGCACATCAAAGCCGTCTCGTCTTAAGCATTCGCCGATGTTGTCTGTAAAGCAAGAGCCGAGCATGGTAATGCGGTCGTTGTGGCTGATGCCGCATACTCCGCGAATGGGTTCGACAGGTGTGTATAGGCGAATGTCTGACATTTATGCTGCTGAGGTCGACTTAAAACATTCGATAATCGATGGAAAGTACTTGGAACTCGGTGCGGCGATTGATTTGGTCTGCCGCTTCGCGATCTTCTTCCTTTTCCAGCGCGTTTATAAAGTCTTCGGATAGTACATCGCCCTCTTTGAATTGGGGATATTCTTTTGCTATGCGCTTTGTGACGGTTTTCGGGCGAGACTTGCCATAGCCTTGACTTTGCAGCCTGTCAGGAGATATGCCCACACTGATAAGGTAATCGATGACCGAGCGGGCACGGCGTGATGATAGGTCGAGATTGTATTTTTCGGAACCATGTCTGTCGGTGTGCGAGGCCATTTCTATGGTTACGTTGGGGTTGTCGCGCAGTACTTGGGCTAATTCGTCCAAGGCTTTCTTTGACTCGGGACGCAGTGAGGCTCGGTCAAAGTCGTAGAAAATGTTTTCGACAACGACCGGCTTGGTTATGGAAGACAATACGAAATCGACGCCGTAGTCGGCATCTTCTTCGGTATACTCGCTTGTGAATTCTTGGCGTGCATTCAAATACCCTTTGGCGCCCGCCATCATGACGTATGACACGCCGCGATCTAGGGGGAAAGAGAACGACCCGTCATTGCGGGCTACCTGTTTTTGGTTGCTTCCGTCATTGCCGACAATTCGGATTACGGCGTTTGGTACCGGTTCGTCATCTTTGTCAATTACCCAGCCTGAAATGGTAATTTTCAGCTCGGGCAATTCGAACGAATATATGTGGTCGTATCCGCGAGCATCGCCGCGGTTGTTGCTGTAAAAGCCGCTCTCGCCTTTGCCGAAAGTGATGCCGAAGTCATCGCCGGCGCTGTTGAGCGGACGCCCCATATTTGTTACGTTCCAGCCGCCGGAGGGTGTCATCTCGGCACGAAAAATGTCGAGACCGCCAAATCCGGGGTGTCCGTCAGATGCGAAATATAGCACCGAGTCGGTGCGCATATAAGGAAACATTTCATCACCTGGAGTGTTGATCCACTCTCCGAGGTTTTCGAGTGATCCGGCGCGTTCCTTGATGTTGACGCGCCAAATATCCTTGCCGCCGCTACCGCCCGGCATATCGCTGGCGAAATACAGCCAATTACCGTCAGGGGATACGGCCGGGTGTCCGTAAGATGATAGGGTGTCTGCTGTAATCTCATATTTGACCGGCGCGCTCCATTTGGCATCGCTGCGTTGCGATGTGTATATTTCCACTCCGGTGTTTGCCGATGGTTCGCGACGAGCCTTAGTCAGGTACATTGTCTGTCCGTCAGGCGAAAAAGACACTATGCCTTCGTCCAGTTCGGAGTTTAGCTCGCCTTCGACGGGTTCGGGCCTATTCCATTCGCCACGTTCGTTCCTTGTTGCGACAAAGATATCTCCGTTCTTCATACCGGTGATTTCGCTGCGTTTGTTCCCGGATGCTTTTTCGTTTGTAGACGTAAAGTACAATCGGTCCAATTCGGGGCTATCGTACATCGGGGCGTAGTCGCTGCGGCGCGAGTTAAAGAGTTTGGCCGCTTTGACCACGTATCGCGTTTGCAGAGCTTTGCTTTGCCCCATTCTGGCTCCTGCGAGGCCGTCTGAAGCAAGTTTGTCTCCGGGTTTCCATTGGAGGTAAGTCTCATAAGCTGTTACAGCCTGGGCATATTTGCCGTCAGCGTGCAATTCGCGTGCCAATTGCAGATACACGGTTGAGTCTTCCCATCCATAGCGTATGGCGTTTTGGAAGGCAGCAGCAGCGCGCGCGTTTTGGCGTAGGTGACTATGGCACAATCCCAATTGATAGGCGACTTCGCCACGCTGTTTGCGTTCCTCTTTTTTCGTGAGCTTGTTGTATATCTTGCGATAAGTCTTTGCGGCATCGAAATATTCGCCACGGTCATATTGAGCCTTGGCGTCGGAAAGTTTTGGCCCGCCGCAGGCGGTCAGGACAAAGGTGCCTGCAAGTATGGCGACGTATGTCGCTGTCCGGAGCATAATATTCATGAAGTTATCTTATTACGTACGTAATAGATTAACGTATTGTAGCGGTTTCATATTGTACACCATTCTAAACAAAAGGCGCAGATGGTGGCGTTGTGTCACATCACGCCGGTTTCGCGCAGGTGCTGCTGCCAATGCCAGGCGTTGAGCATTGTCTGCTCCAAAGGCGTTTCGGCTTTCCAGCCCAGAATCGTATTTGCTTTGGATGGGTCGGCCCATACCTGAATTATGTCGCCTTCGCGTCTTGGGGCAATGGCGTAGGGAACCTTGACACCGGTGGCTTTCTCGAAAGTGTTGATAAGTTCGAGTACCGAGACGCCATGACCCGTGCCAAGATTGAAGACCTCGACATTCTCGTCCATACCATTGTTTACGATACGTTTTACGGCAGTGACGTGCGCACGGGCAAGGTCGTTGATGTCGATAAAATCGCGGATGCATGAGCCGTCAGGGGTGGGATAGTCATCTCCGAAGACGCTCAGCCGCTTGCGTATGCCTATCGCTGTCTGTGTCAAATAGGGAATGAGATTTTGGGGTACTCCGTTGGGCAGTTCGCCGATAAGGGCGGATGGATGGGCTCCTACGGGGTTGAAATAACGCAAAAGTATTGCGTTGAAGCCGGTACCGGCGGCCACAGTGTCGCGTATGATGTCTTCGCTGATTTGCTTTGTGTTGCCGTAAGGCGAAGTCGCCGGTTTAACGGGCGACATCTCCGTTACGGGATTTGTGTCCGGCTCGCCGTATACGGTGCACGACGATGAGAAGACGATGCCGCGGCACTCAGGGGCGCCGTTGATACATTCCAGAAGATTGAGCAGCGAAACGATGTTGTTTCGGTAATATAGTAGTGGTTTGTGTACGGACTCGTTGACGGCTTTGCTTGCTGCAAAATCGATTACGCCGGCGATGGCGGGATGCGATGCAAAGATTGAACGCATTGCATCGAGGTCGGCGCAGTCGGCCTCGATGAACTCGGGACGTTTGCCGGTTATAGCATCAATACCGTCCAAGACACCGAGGTTGCTGTTGGAGAGATTATCGACTATGAGAGCCTCGTATCCGGCATTAATAAGTTCGACCACGGTGTGTGATCCGATGTAGCCCATGCCTCCGGCTACGAGTATAAGCGGCTTGGTCATAAAAGTGAATGTTTTATATAGGTGGGATTCTGTCTATAAATGTTTTTACTTCATATTTTCAGAAGGCGGAAGTTGTCATTGCTTTATAGTTTTGTTGCATTAAGAAGCAACTCTTTTTATAATGTCTAATCAAATGTAGCATTTAGTGTCTTCTTTACTAGAATTGTGCGCGCAACAAAATACCATTCTGAGCAAAAACATCGTCTGAAATCGCTGTTTCGACATCCGAGTGACAAATACAGTGATGACTTGACTGCCATTGCTGATGCAAAGGTAGCAATTATTTCGGAAACGTCAATCTACATATTCAGATAAGAAAATATTGTGTCTATTCATCACTCTCTTTCTTAGGGCCTGGCGCTGCTTCGACCGCTGCGGTCTTGATGCCGGTCACCTTTGCCGTATCGAAAAAAGACGTATGAATGTCACGTTTGACACTGTCGCCAAAATCTGCGAAGCCCTCGGCCTGCGCCTTGCGGTTGTGCCAACTTCTGAAACGAAATAAAGCGAATGCGACCGCGTCTGCTCTATATGGCGCGGTCGCTTTTTTGTTCTCTCGATGCTCGCAGTCTGCGGTCGTTAATCTTCGGGCAAGTCGTGCAGCACGTCCAGCCCCTCGGTGTCATTCGTCCACCGCAGCGTGTCGCCTTTGGCGAGGATGTACTGCGGAAGCCCGATAAAATGTTCCTCGTCATCGTTGAATATGGGTTCGTAAACCTCGAAGTCGTTCCACCGACCGACATACTGAGCATCGTCGTAAATGCTTTCCTGCGCCATCTTTCGCGCTCTTGATAAAATTTTCTTGTTCATATTTTGCTGTTTTCCGCAAAGTTAGTAAATTTGCAGTCAAAGAAGCATTCCAATGTCTGCCCTATTGGCGGCTGCCTTGTAAGTAGCAGGTTGGGGTGCTTCTATTTTTTCTCTTTTAATGAGTATGGGTGTTCTACGACATATTTATGATTATTCTTTATCACCACTGTTTTGAATTCAAATGTTTTACCGTTAATCTCAATCTCATAGGCAACAAAGTGGATTGCCCCTCTTTCAATTTTTTTACGATAATTCGGTCTGCGTGTATTTAGTGGTTCGTAGCGAGGCTTCCCCAGTTTATGCAGTAGCTGGGGTATTTGTTTAACGGCTTTGACTTCATCGTCTGTATAGCAGTGAGTAAGCTTACAATTGCGTTCATTTTTCGACATTGTATAGTTATGCGTGTAGAACCTTTCCTTGTCATATCTGATGCCTGGTGCATAACCTTTCGCTTCTCGTTTGGCTTGTTTCCTTAATTCTTTCCATTCTGTTTTGTTTGCCGGAGTGATGCCTCCCGATATTCCGCCATGCGCTGCCGTCCCTGCTGCGGCTTTGGTCTCGCCTTTGGTGAGTACGTCCTTGACGATATTGGCGTTTGGCGCGAGGGTGTCAACGTGGTAAATTCTGACGTTTCCGGCAATATCTTTTTTGTAAAGGTCAAGCGCTCCCGACATGCCGTTCTGAGGGTCGTAAAAACGTAGGCTTCCATCGGGGAGGCGTTCGCTTGTGATGATATGCCCCGAGCGCTTGCGCTTCCATCGCCATGCGATATGATAGCGTCCTGTCTCGGTCATTGCGGCGAAGACCTTCGCCATTTTAGAGGCGGTTGCTTGATGTGCCCATATTTGTCCAGCGTTGTCTTAGCGATTACCGGGATGTCTTCTCTCGTGATGTTCTGCCATGCGGTGTGCGTTGCTTTCGATAGCTTGCTGAGCGCCGAGCCTGCCGTGTTGGGTAATGCCGAAACATCGAAGCCTCGCAGTCGCAACTCGTATGCCACTACGCATGTTTGGCAGTTGACGCTGTAAGCCTTGCTTTCGCCGTAATGCGGATTTCCGTGCATTTTGTTGGCCTGCTCGTGGCTCATCGGGCGGCCTCGCTTTATGCCGAAGTCTTTTTCGATTTGCAAGTATGCTTCGATATTGGCCAGCTTCTGCTCGTCGGTCAGATAATCGGGTTCGAAGCGTTCCCAATAGCGACGCTTGATGTCTTGCGCCTGCTTGCGCAACAGAAACGCAACACAACCATTGCGTCTATTTCGTATACAGATGCACTTCCCAGGAAAAACAGAAGCAAAGCACCGCAAACGTTTTAGCTTGATATGCTATGCGTTGTGGTGCGTGTGTATGTCGGTGGTGTGTCTGAAAAGATACCGCTTTTGGAAGCTAAAACTCGCTCTGTATTTTTGCAGAAAATCGAACTCTGTTATGGGTATGCTTGGCTGTATCTCAGAAATTTTTTGTATCTTCACTTCACATTTTTTTAGTTTTACCCCCGAATTAACCCGTGATGGGCTTATCGGGGGTTTTGTGTAAAGTCATAAAACTTCTATGACTCTGACAAATAATTAGTTGACTATTTCCTGAATGTCCCTAAGTATATTCGGAGCAAAAGTCGGCACAGAGACAAATGCAAAGACGGAGAATGTTTCGCGGCTTACATTCTCAATTCCCGTTGTGCTTCCGTCTGTCCATGTCAAGACCTTGAGAGAAGCCATGCGTGACAATCGTCCGAAACGTCCGGACCAATAGACGTAATCGAGACAGTCCACTGTAAGGCATTAGACGCCTATATTCCGGTAGCAGCGGCGCATGGTCGCTTTGTGGCGTGTATCCACTACCTTGGCTGATGAGCGGCGGCGAATTTACTGCAAACAATAAGGACGAAAGCTGTTCCCGGCCTTCGTCCCGTGCTATTTCTGTATGTCGGACTAATCGGTGCAATTATTGGTAAGCATCCAGATCTATTACGCCGAAAAAGTTGGCGTGTGGTGTGTTTATATCAAGATGCTCAATTTGTGCGTGGATACTTTTACGCAGAGTTTCGATACAAGATTTAGACTTGACATCACTTGTGACGAAGTATTTTATATCGCTGTGGCAAGCCCCTTGGGCAAACAATTTGGCATCATTGGGAATAATTTTTCTGTCTTCGACTTCTATATAGCCGCTAGCTCTTGCATCGAATAAGCATTGGGCAAATCTGCCTGCGGCTTCCGCATGATTTATATTAAAAGGCAAAATGCGCACAACTTGTAGCGGCAAGTCGGATAATTTGCCCCGGACACAATATTCCGCGATTGTGATTGTGGAGACATACATCGGGATATCGTTCTCGCAGAAATAGCGGAAATATCCCACGGCATTACCATGTAACGGACTTTTGTCGTCCAATAACCGGATTAGAAAGCTGGTGTCGAGCAATACTCCGAATGGAGTCTTATTATCCTTTTTACCCATCTATTCCTCTGATTTTTGCAACCCAGCCGTCGACATCATCTATTTCCGTCCAGTGTTTGGACGCTTGTCCGATCAGCCTGTTTAGGTATACTTCATCAAACTTTGGTTCGAAACGTCCCATCTCCAATAGTTTTAGGCTCGACGGGTCTAGCTCGCCGGTATTAACATTTTGTTTGCCAATGGCACGCACGGCAAAACACTTATATAGGACATTGTCTTCTTTGTATTCGAGGAAGTCTCTGTTTGTCGCTATGGTAAGCACGCCGTTGTCCTTAGTATCGAGGTGGATGTTGGCGTGTTCTTTCCCTCCTGCATTAATTAGAGTGCCGTAGAAATAGAATTCGGCGTCAGCCCATAATTCCTCCCTTACATGGTAATTGGTACTGGCGGATATGGTAAGCCTTGGTATGTCCTCGCCGGGGTTTCCAAACTCATATGTGTAATTGTTTCTGACTGCCGATTTTTGTATCTCTTGCAGCGCCCTTGCAACTGGGATATCAAGACCATCTAATGTCTTTTGGCTTTCGACCAGTGACATAACTGCGAAAAACATTGTGGCGCTTTGAAGTGTTGTCTTGAAGATATTCCTCACAGACCCTTTTTGTATGTCGTATGTAATCGGAGCTCGATTGGCCTTTTTCTGAGGGTATAGCAGGTTCTCGACAATTCCGAATAATTCCTGTATTTCCCGTATATCGAAGTTGTCAGGAGACAAAGGGTTATTACCCTGCTGCCCACTGACGCGTATCTCAATTTGGCCAATTTCGTTCATATCACTCCAATTCTATGTGCAAAATTATCATTTATACTTTAGATAAGCACACAAAAATATGTTAAAAACTAAAAATCCATTTTGCTCTTTCTTCAAGATTCGAAGATGTTCGGGATGCGTTCGACTGCCGCTTTCTTGTTTTTATCGAGTATCTTAGCATAGACTTGTGTTGTCTCGATGCTCTTATGCCCTAACAGCTTTGACACGGTGTAAAGGTCAACGCCGAGATCGAGCATCATCACAGCAAACGTGTGCCGGGCGCAATGAAATGTTATGTGCTTGTCGATGCCGGCGCTTTTTACCCATGCCGCGATGCTGATGCGTGCCGCTTGGATAGGTCCGAGTTTGGGGAACACGTAATCATCGGGCTTGCCGCGTGTGCCGAGCATTGACGCCGCCTGTGAGTTCAAGTCGAGGTATTCAAGTCCGCCGGTCTTCTTTTGTGTGAAGACGATACGCGTGCCTGACTGTGTTTCCTGCACTTCGCTCCATTTCAATTTCACAATATCACTCCAACGCAATCCGGTCAGACATGAGAAGAAGAACGCCTGAGCTAAGTCTCGGTTGGGCGGCGGCGTCTTGCGGAGTTTTTTGACTTCATCAATAGTCAGGAACTCACGCTCAGACTCCGGTTCTTTGAAGCGTTCCACGCCGGCGGTCGGGTTATACATGATTATCCCATCACGCATCGCGATATTAAACACCGAGCAGAATTTTTGAAACATCAGTGCTTTAGTTCCAAGAGCCAACGGACGCGGCTCGACATCTCGCTTGCGCGTGTCAATCGCCCATTGCATGGCCTTCGTGTCGAGATAGTCACGGAAGCCGCGCACCCATTGTGGTGTGATTTCCGAGAATGTTATCTGCTCGTCAGGTTCGAATTTCAGAACGTGCGCAAGGCAATTCTGCCAGCTTGTCTTGGTCGTGCCGTCCTTGCGGTCAATTATCTTGCGCATCACGTCAAAGAACTTTGCGTCATTCTGAGGCGACACATCAAAGCCGAAGTCTTTTGACTGAATCTCGACGACTTTCTTGGCTCGTATGGCTTCGGCGAGCTGCATCGTTTCTTTGTTCTTCTGTTTGTCCTCGCGTGTCTTTTCAGGTACAAGGTACAACTTCAAGTATTCGTTTGTGCGTTTGCCGTCATGGCAGGTGTCGAGATACAATGCGACTGTGCCGTTTCTACGCGGCCGTTGTCGGAGATAGACTATTTCCTTTTTCATCTTTTTTATCTTCGCAGTGAATAATGTTGCGCGTGTTGCGCCGATTTTTGTGCGCAACAGAAACGCACCACAAAGTTAGCATATATTTCGTATATAGACGCACTTTTAGAATAATAAATTAACGCGCACCGCTAACGTTATTGCTTGATGTGCCGTGCGTTGCGGTGCGTGTGTATGTCGAGAATGTGAGTTTGGGAAAGGCCGCTTTTGGAAGCTAAAACTCGCTCGTAAAGTGGAACTTTATGTCAGGGAAGTCGTGTTGGGCCATTTGCAGTACGTAGTTTGAATCGGCGAGGAATACGTCTCGACCTTGGGTGTCGGTTGCGATATACTGGTATTTGCGCTTTTTGAAGGCCTCCAGCGCTGCATCGTTGTCCGACTCAATCCAACATGCTTTGTAGAGAGATATTGGCTCCCAGTGGCATTGGGCTCCATATTCGTGTAGCAGTCGGTATTGTATAACTTCGAATTGCAGTTGTCCAACGGTGCCAACGATTTTGCGGCCGTTGAATTGGTTTGTGAAGAGTTGTGCCACGCCCTCATCCATCAGCTGGTTTAAGCCCTTCTCAAGTTGCTTTGATTTCATCGGGTCGGTGTTTTCGATGTACTTGAACATCTCGGGCGAAAAACTTGGTAAGCCTTTGAAGTGTAGTTCGCGTGAACCCTCAACGATTGTGTCACCGATTTTGAAATTGCCTGTGTCCGGAATTCCGACGATATCGCCTGGGTATGCTTCGTCCACAATACTTTTTTTCTGGGCCATGAACGCTGTGGGAGCGGCAAATTTCATGATTTTGCCTGTGCGCATCTGTTTGTAATTGTGGTTGCGAAGGAATACGCCTGAGCATACCTTGACAAAGGCTATGCAACTGCGGTGGTTTGGATCCATATTGGCGTGTATCTTGAATACAAATCCGCTGAAATCAGGATCTTCGGGTTTTACGGTGATACTTTCGGCTGTTACGACGGGACGCGGAGACGGGGCTATTTTCACAAAGCAGTCAAGCAATTCTTTGACACCGAATGTATTGAGTGCCGAGCCAAAGAATACAGGCGCCATTTGGCCTGCCAGATAAAGTTCGCGGTCGAAGTCCGGGTATACGCCTTGTATCAGGTCCAAGTCTTCGCGTAGTTTGGCTGCATCCACCGGATCTACGGCAGTGTCTACGGCCGGGTCGTTGACATCTGTGATTTCGACGCGTTCGCTGACTTTTTGCTTATTGGGCGTGAATAGGTCAAGTGTGTTTTCGTAAATGTTGTAAACGCCTTTAAAGTGCGCGCCTATGTTTATGGGCCAGCTTAGGGGACGTACGCCGATTTTGAGCTCGGCCTCGAGTTCGTCCAGTATCTCAAATGGATCGCGGCCTTCGCGGTCAAGTTTATTGACAAATATTATGACCGGTGTGCGTCGCATGCGGCAGACTTCCATCAGTCTGCGAGTCTGGGCTTCAACGCCTTTGGCAACATCGACGACTATGATGACTGAATCGACGGCTGTGAGCGTGCGATATGTGTCTTCGGCAAAATCTTGGTGGCCGGGGGTGTCAAGGATGTTGATTTTGTATCCATCGTATTCAAAGCCCATGACCGATGTTGCAACAGAAATACCACGCTGTTTCTCGATGTCCATCCAGTCGGATGTCGCGGTTTTCTTGATTTTGTTGGATTTTACGGCTCCGGCGATGTGTATTGCGCCACCAAAGAGTAGCAATTTTTCTGTAAGGGTTGTTTTGCCGGCATCCGGGTGCGAGATGATGGCGAATGTTCGCCGGCGTTGTATTTCAGTGTCGAGTTCGGACATAAGTTGTTATGGTGTGTATTGTCTGTATCGATAGTGTTGTGTAGAGAGATGTTATTGTAGTTGTTGTACTACACGGCATAGCGCTGATTGCCAGTCTGGTATCCTGATGCCGAAGGTGCGGCGTATGAGCGAGGTGTCCAGTACACTGTAGGCTGGGCGTGCGGCTTTGGTCGGATACTCAGCCATGGTGATGGGGGTGATGGATGATTCATCGAGCCTACCTATGCTGGCTATGGCAGTGGCGAGGTCGTACCATGATATTTCACCATTATTGGCGAAATTGAAGATGCCGGAAGATTTTTGTCCGGACACAATTATGTCGCGCACGACATCAACTAATGTGGTGGCCTCGGTGGGTGACATCAACTGGTCGGCAACGACACGGAGAGGCTTATGGTCTTTAAGTCTGCTATAGATAGTACGGACAAAGTTGTGTCCCCATGCGGCATATACACCGGCAGTGCGTATAATCAGGGCATCCGGACATATAGACAATGCAGCAGTCTCTCCCGCCAATTTAGATTGGCCATAAACATTGAGCGGTGCAGTCGTGTCTGATTCGAGATAGGGACGTCGGCTTTGACCGTCAAATACATAGTCTGTGGAGAAATGCACCAGCTTTACGCCCAGATGGTTACATGCGTAAGCTATGGCGGCTACTGCCTTATGGTTGACAGCATAGGCTTCTTCCGGATGGTCCTCTGCAGCGTCTACGGCTGTGTATGCGGCGCAGTTTACCAATATGTCAATGCCGAAATCGGTGATGGCTTGGCTGACGGCTTTTTCGTCGCGGATGTCGAGGTCGGAGTGTCCGCAGGCATATACGTCAAAACTGTCATCATTGTCCAATGATGACACAAAAGCCCTGCCGAGTTGCCCGTTGGCACCGGTGATTAGTATTCTATGCTTTGTCGAGCGCATATTTTCTGCAAAATTACAAAAAATCTCGGGATTAATGTGTACTTTTGCTCTTGCTTGGCAGGCATAAATGCGCGGAGCCGAGACATCGAGGTGTTGTCTATAACGGCGTCGCAGGATGTGCCTTACCGGCATTGTTTTATAGTTCAGAACGATAGAGTTGCATGAATGACACAGGTGAAACAAAACGGCATAAGCAGAATAGACGCTTGGCCGATGGCGTAGGTGCAGCTAAGGCACTGCTAAAAAGGCAGTGGCAATACTGTGCCGGCGGTGTATGGAGCGACACGCGTGATACTTTTGGGGTTAGAGTGGTCAAGACCCTCAACCTATCGGTCAAGTCCTTTATGGATGCCAATTTGCAGTCGCAGGCATGTGCTATGACATATCGCACGTTGCTGGCTATAGTCCCTGCGTTGGCCATGCTCTTTGCCGTAGGGCGCGGTTTTGGCATACAGACATTTCTGCAGAATCAGTTGTATGAATTATTGCCCGGACAGACTGAGGTGGTGAACCATGCCATGGAGGTCATAGACTCGTATCTCGGATATACGGGCAAGGGCGTCTTTGTCGGTGTAGGAGTTGTCTTGCTGCTATGGACGCTGATTTCGTTATTAAGCAATGTTGAGGGAGCTTTCAATCGTATTTGGGGCATACGTCAGGGACGCAGCTTTTGGCGTAAGATGATGGATTACACTGCCACGTTGCTTATTTTGCCCATATTGCTGATATGCTCCGGGGGCTTGGCTTTGTTCGTCTCCAATACGTTACAGCATCTGTTTGATTACGAAATAGCCACTCCGATGATTTCGATACTATTGAATTGTGCATCCTGGCTGCTGACATGGCTGTTCTTTGCTGCGGCTTATATATTGATACCCAATACAAAAGTGCGTATATCCAATGCTTTGCTTGCCGGAGTCATCGCCGGTACCGGTTTCCGGCTACTGCAATGGTTGTTTGTGACCGGGCAGGTGTATGTGACGCATTACAATGCCATTTACGGTAGTTTTGCGTTTTTGCCGCTGCTTTTGATATGGCTTCAATTGACGTGGGTGATCACGCTCAGCGGTGCTCTGATATGCTATACATCGCAAAATATCTACCATTTTTCGTACAACGAGGACATTAAGCATATCTCGTGGAACTATTATCAAAAAATAGCGGTGGCAGTGAGCGCCGTGGTAGCTTATCGGTTTGACAAAGGCATCACACCTCCGACGGACAACGACCTATCTCGGGTGTACAATATACCGCCGCGACTTGTGACAACAATAGTAGATGAATTGACTCATGCAGGAGTCATCAATTGTGTTATACTTGATTCCAAGAACATGCTTGTCGGGTATCAGCCGGCGCGGCCTACTTCCGAATTGACTGTCGGACATGTTGTGGATGTGCTTCATCGGTACGGGCGCAATGATTTTGTCGAAGATTTTGATAATACTTTCGGCAAGGTGGGCACTATGCTCGACCGAATAAGCAAAACCGCTGCAACAGCAGACAAAAGCCCTGTATCATCGCTTGTAGAAGATTTCGATTATTCCAACCAACCATCAAATATAATAGAATCATGAAGAAAGTAATTGCAACTTCCGCCGCTCCCGGCGCAATCGGTCCTTATAGTCAGGCCATCGACACCGGAACATTCGTATATGCTTCCGGTCAAATTCCCATCAATCCGGCTACCGGTGAAATCCCCGAGGGCATCGAGGCGCAGACCAAACAGTCACTTGCCAATGTGTGCGCAATACTCAAGGAAGCCGGATTGACAGTGGATAATGTGGTCAAGACCACTGTATTCCTTGCTGATATGGGCGATTTTGTCGCTATGAATGAAGTGTATGCCTCGGTGTTCACCGCTCCGTATCCCGCTCGTTCGGCAGTGGCAGTGAAGACCTTGCCCAAGAACGTGCTTGTCGAGGTGGAAGTCATTGCGCTTCGTTAAGCCTTGATATGCCGGGTGGGATAGTCCTTAATTTACTGTTCCCTTTCTGCGTGCGGCCAGCATTTCGGCAACAACGAAATTGCTCCCACCCACAAAAACCACAGCATCGTCCTTGCCGTCGTCATAAGTCGTTTTGGCGGCGGCAAGTGCTTTGTGGTAGCCATCGGATACGGAAGCGCAGACCTCGCCGCGAATGCCGACAAGTGCGGCGGCGGCAGCCACATCGGCTGCACGTGCGGCGCGAGGAGTATCGGGAGCTACAAAGAAATAACGGGCGTCACGTGGCACAGATGTCAGAATGTCCGCGTAGTTCTTGTCTGAGACGAAACCTATGACAATGAATAGCTTGTGATGGTTCATAGCTGCCAGGCGAGGCGTAATGAACTTCCAGCATCCGGGGTTGTGTCCGGTGTCGCATATTACGGTGGGGCGGTGTTGCAGCACGCTCCATCGGCCTGTAAGTCCGGTGTCAGTCACGTGTGCAAAGCCGTGGCGGACAGCCTCCCCGTCAATATGCCATCCGCGTCTTACGAGGGCCTCGATTACGGCCATAGCCGTGGCGGCATTCGCTTTCTGACATTCGCCGGTGAGTTGTCCCCTGACATCTCCCCAGCGCGTACCGTGGTAGATGTACATGCCGTCTTTGTCTGTATCTATGTGTGCCCAATAGGGCTTTGCAACGGAGAGTGGAACACCGACAGAATCGGCAGCCTTGCGGAATACGGGCAGTATCTCGGCATCGGCTTCGCCTAAAACGGCCTCGGCGCCGGGCTTGAATATACCGGATTTTTCGGCCGCTATGGCTGCGCGAGTATTGCCCAAGATGGCGGTATGTTCCAACGAAATATTAGTGACTGCGGCTACTTCCGGATTGATGATATTGGTCGAATCGAGGCGTCCGCCGAGACCGACTTCAATGACGGTTATGTCCACATTTTGTTTCTTGAAGTACTCGAAGGCCATCACCGTGGCCAGTTCGAAGAACGATGGATTGCATCCGTGTATGTCCATGGACATATATCGTTGTACAAAGTCGACTACATAATCATGGCCAATGGGCGTACCATTAACGCGGATGCGTTCGTCAAAGTCCAGAAGATGCGGAGATGTATATAGCCCAGTGCGGTATCCGGCGGCCTGAAGTACGGCTGCAATGGTGTGTGCCGTGCTGCCTTTGCCGTTGGTGCCGCCGATGTGCACGCATTTGAGTCCTCGGTGCGGATTGCCGAAGGCGTCCGACAGTAGGCGTATGTTTTCGAGCCCGGGGTTGTAAGCATCCTGTCCGATATGGTGGAACGTCTTAAGTCGTGCGTATAGGTATTGGAGTGTCTCGTTGTAATCCATTGATGTCAAAATATGAATAATCCGGCGATGCCGGCGGCCACGATGGCCCAGATGGGGTGTATTTTTGTGAAAAATACTACGCAGAAGGACGCGACACATATGATGATACTTGCCACGATGTCATAGGTCTCTGTTCCAAAGTTCTCATTATTCATCAACAGCAGTGCCGCTGATGCTATCAGTCCCACCACCACAGGTCGCAGGCCGAGGAATATGCCTTTGACGTACTCGCTATCGCGATGACGTATGATGTAGTGGTTGAGACGTGATACAAGAACGAAAGAAGGAATCATCACCACCAGAGTGCATAGGAGCGAGCCCAAAACGCCCCACCACCATCCATCAAATCCGGCGACTCCGGGCGCTGTATAGCCAATGTAAGTGGCCGAATTGATACCTATGGGCCCGGGTGTCATTTGCGAAATGGCTACGATGTCCGTAAATGTTTTGTTTGAAATCCAGCCCGGCTCGACCACCTCGCTTTGGATGAGGGCGAGCATGGCATATCCGCCGCCGAAGCCGAAGATGCCAATTTTTAGGTAGCTCCAAATAAGGTGCAGGTATATCATCAGGCATGTCCCTCCCCGGACTTGAAGACATTGTGCATACTGCGCTTAAAAGCGAGAATGCCGCCAACGGCGCCGAGCACAATCCATAGTATTGGATTGGAAACTACGGGTATTTTGGACCATATTAGCAGAGCAACGCCAATGGGGATGATGGCCGTGCGCCAGTCGATGTGTGCCGCGCGTGCCGCCGAGATTACGGGGGCGACTATCAGTGCAACCACGGCCGGACGTATACCTTTGAAGATTTTAATGAGTGTGGGATTGTTGTTGATAAGTTCGGGCGTAAGGAATATCGCAATGGTCAGGATAATCAGGAAAGAGGGGAGTATGGTGCCTAATGCGGCAACGATGCTGCCTCGGCGCATGGCCACGCGGTCGCCTACGGCTACGGCAATGTTTACGGCCAGAATGCCCGGAAGCGACTGGGCCACTGCCAGCAGGTCAAGGAAGTCTTCGCGGCTTATCCAGCGGTGGGTTGTAACGATTTCGCGCTCTATGATTGAAATCATAGCCCAACCGCCGCCAAAGGTGAAGGCGCCAATCTTGAAGAACGTCACAAATATCTGCCAAAGCAGGTGTTCGGACGCGGGTGTATGTGTCTCGGTGGAATTGTCCATTAGGTATGCGATGTACTCGGTTTGTGCTCGCAAAGGTACGCAAAAAGTGGCAGACAGCATAACCGTGATTGTGCTGTCTGTCGCGATGTCTGTTGGTGTGTATATTGATGCTGTCCGATCCTATTTTACGGGGATGGAGAGTTCTTGCCCTTGCGCCTCAGAAGTCTACAGAGAGACGTACATTGAGTTGGCGTCGTGTCAGATAGTTGGGCACGGCGTATTGCAGGTTGTTGACATCGGTTACCCAGTAATACGAGCTGACATTGCTGATGTCCAACAGATTGAAGCAATCAAGGCCGAGCCATATACTCTTGATGTGCTTTAAGAATCCGGAACGCTGCCGCCCGTCGGCAAGCGGTGACAGCAGGGCGTAGCTTAGGCCGACGTCCACGCGCTTGTATGCCGGGGCGCGGAAATAGCCCTTGTCGCGTGACGAACGCGGAGCTGTGGTGGGTAGTCCGTCGCTGAATATGCCGCGCAGGCTGAATTTGAGCTTGGGCAGCTTGGGAAAGTAATCGGTGAAATAGAGCGCAAAGCTATAGCGTCGGTCGGTGGGACGGGGCACGGTGACGCCGTTGAGCTTTTCGCGAGTATCCATCAGTGAAAAGCTGACCCATGAATCGCTGCCGGGTACGAATTGCCCGAAGAGTTTCATGTCCAGTCCTGCGGTTGAGCCTGACGTAGAGTTGACGCCCGAGTACGTTATCTTGAGGTTGTCAATCTCGTAAGGTATAAGGTTGCCGAGGATTTTGTAGTATGCTTCGGCGGAGAGCTTGAACGGACGGTCGAAGGCTCGGAAGGTGTAATCGCCGCCGAGAATAAACTGGAAGCTGCGTTGCGACTTGATGTCACTGTTCAAGTGTATGGTATAGTTGCCTTTGTCATCGACTACGGGCTGACGGTATTCTTTGTAGAAAGGCGTCTGGTAGTATAGGCCGGTGGCAAAGCGGAAAGTCCATCGCGGCGCACGCGTGGGAACAAATCCGACATTAAATCGCGGACTTACTAGTGTTTCTTTATTGAAGTCCCAGTAGCTTAGTCGTATGCCGCCATTGACGTTGAAATAGCCTATGGACGAATTGATGCGCCAAGTGTCTTGGACATAAGCAGACAAACGGTTGCCGGCGATATCCTCGGCTGATTGCAAGTTGTAGACCACGCGAAGAGCATTGGGGTCAAAGGGTAGGGAGTATCCGGCCGAATCACGTCGTTCCCATTCGCGTGTGCGGTCGTGGATTTTTTCGTGGTTGTAGGTGATGCCGTAGGCTATATTGTGTCCGGCGATGCCGTTGGCACCACGCAGCGACAGCGAGAATACGGATGCTTTGAGGCGGTTGCGCGAGTGCTCGAAGTAGCGACCTATGCCCAGCTCGCCGCCTACGCTCCCATCGCTGTCCGATCCTCCGGTGCCTGCTTGATCAAGCCAGTATTCGCCCGAGATGTCGTAGGCTACAAGCTCGTTGGTGAGGTAGCCGGAGGCCAGCAGTGTATACTCGGCTTTCTTGGAGGGCTTGAAAGTGATGTTGCCGGCGCCGAAGAACGTTTCGAAGCGGTCCTTCTCCTGGCCGTCAAAATAGACCTTGAATTGCTTGGCATCGGTGGAGGTGCCGAAATTGGTGCTACGATCGTGAGGTATGAATTTGTAGTTGTTAATGCTGATATTGCCCAGTACCGAGGCGGTCCATTTGGGACTAATCTTCAGCGTCATGTAGGTCTGGTAGTCGAAGAAGCGCGGGTCGTATTCGCCTTTCTCGTCCATGGAACTGAGTAGCGATGAATTGCTCTTGTAGCGAACGCCGTGCAACTGGCTGAAGCGTTTGCTCGAGGTGCCTATGGTGAGTCCGCCGCCTTGGAGGCTGAGGTTGAGCGAGCCTTCGAAGGCTTCGGGCTGGCGATAGGTGATGTCGAGCACCGAAGACATGCGGTCGCCGTACTGGGCGGCGAATCCGCCTGTGGAGAATCCGATGGTGCCTACCATATCGGGATTGATGATGGAGAGGCCTTCTTGCTGGCCGGAGGAAATGAGCTGCGGTCGATAGATTTCAACACCGTTGATGTACACCGAGTTCTCGTCAAAGGTGCCGCCGCGTACGCTATATTGCGAGGACATCTCGTTGCTTTGCGTGACGCCGGCCATAGTGGAGATGAGGCTCTCAACGCTGCCGCCGCTGACATCGGGCGCCAGTCGGTAGCTGTCAGTATTGATAGTTTGGACTGTGCCTGTTTGTTTTTGGTAATCGGTGACGGTGATGCCTTCCAGTGTGATGGTGACGGGTTCCATCTTGACATTGAGGGTGGTCTCGCCCTTGGCGCCTATGATGCGTCGTGTCACCTCGTGGTAGCCGATGCAGGAGAACACCACGCGTATGGTGTCCGCCGCCGGGGCTGTTAGCGAGTACGTTCCGTCAAGCCCCGAAGTTGCACCTATGGCCGTGCCGCGGACGTGCACGCTGACAAATTCGAGTGCCTCGTTTTTCTCGTCGGTAATTTTTCCGTGTATCCTGACCTGCGCTATCGTGACGCCGCAGCCGAGTACGATTGCAAGTATAAGCCAAATGACTCTATGTATGTGCGTATTACGCATTGTTGTCCTGTGGATTTAGATATGCTATTACCCTTAAATAACGCGAAATTCCGCTCTAAATTGTACAATGCCCTCCGAAACTGCCCGCCCACGGCTTCCTTCGCCACAGAAAAGTGTCCCCTGCACGTGCGTGGGTGTGACGTGCAGGGGACAAGGGTGGAGAGAACTTATATTTGATAGGTTTTTAGTTGTATCAGATTATCACTTTTTTACGGCCTTGCGGCGATACAAGGATATAAATGCCGTGAGACAGCTCGGACAACTGCTCCTTCGTGCAATTGGTACGCACACGGATGCCTTGCAGGTTGTACACGTCGAATTCGGATAACTCTGTCGGGTCGTCGGCCATGACGTCTTCCACGCCGTCGAATTTCTTGACGATGACTTTCATCGGCGCGGTGATGCCGCCGCAGTATGCCAGGAGGGTTACGCCGCCCTCGGCCATACCGGTAACCACGCCGTCCGTGGTTGTCGTGGCAATCTCATCGTTGAGGCTGTACCACTTGATGTCCGAGGAGGTGGCCGATGCCGGGGTAACGGAAGCCGATACAAGGATAGACTTAGTGCGGTCTACCGAGACTTTCTTGTCTTTGACGACAATTTGGAACGGAAGTTCTTGGATGTCCTCGAACTTGCTCCATCCGGTAGCGGCCTTATAGGCGTCCACGCTGCCTTGCGGGACATACAGCGTGGCATACGAGTACGTTTCGCTGCCGAAGGTGGCAGTGCCGATGCTCGGCGGTGTTGCTGCGTTGCTGTATATCTCGAAGAGGTTCTTATTGTTGACGAAGGTCTTGTTGGGGATCGATGCTGTATTTTCGCCGATATACAGCGTCCTAAGCTGCGTCGTGCCGCTCAGAGTCATCTTGAAGTCTACGCCCCATTCATACGGTAGCACAAGTGTTTCAATGGCATTACACCCGTCAAACGTGCTTGCATCCAGTTTGCTTGCTTTCAGAATGCTCAGCGACTTAAGTCCGCTACATCCCTTGAAGGTATTAGTCCCAAGCTGTGCAAACTTGTTCAGGTCAAGCTCCGTAAGTCCCGTGCAGCCTTCGAAGGCGTAGTCGCCGATGGAAGTGACGGAGTTGGGAATGGTCACGGAAGTCAGCCCGGAGCAGCCGCGGAAGGCGTAGATGCCGATGGAAGTGACCGAGTTGGGAATGGTCACGGAAGTTAGCCCGGAGCAGCCTGAGAAGGCGTAGTCGTCGATAGAAGTGATGGAGTTGGGGATGGTCACGGAGGTCAACCCGGAGCAGCCGTAGAAGGCGGAGTGGCCGATAGAAGTGACCGAGTTGGGAATGGTCACGGAAGTTAGCTCGGAGCAGCCGGAGAAGGCGTTGTAAGGAATAGTGGTAACTTTATCACCTATTATCAGAGACGAAAGGCTTGTACAGTCTTTAAATACAGGATTATAACCAGACCCCATATGGGTGCATTTTTCAGCATTAAACGTCACGGAAGTGAGCCCGGAGCAGTCCCAGAAAGCGCCGTCGCCGATAGAAGTGACCGAGTTGGGGATGGTCACGGAAGTGAGTCCGGTGCAGCCGCGGAATGCCGAATAACCAAGCGAGGTGATATTCTTCATATTGATGTCCGTTAAACTGGCGCAGCCATAGAATGCACTGTTACCTATCGAGGCCATACCCTCCAAATCTATAACTGTTAGGCTTTCGCACCCACTAAAAGCTTCGTTCCCACAAGACTTTGTATTCCTAAGCGAAATATTATTTAGCTTGGAGCAGTTATAGAAGGCTCTAACTCCAATGTATTTCAGTGTTTTGGTCATTTTTACGGATGTTAAAGACTGACATTCGTTGAAAGCATCGTTCCAGATACTTGTTACGCCTTCAGGAATTGTAATGGAGTTCAACGAAGTTCCTTTAAAAGCAGCCGATCCGATGGCAGTAACCTTATATGTCTTATTGTTTTTCGGATTTATTGCGGTGGCAGGGATAACGAGTTCCGGCGATCCTCCGCCGATAACATAACATGAGTCGCTGTTTTCAAACACTTTGAATAGTATGTTATTGTAAACAAATGTTTTATCGTTTATGTCGGTCCAGGTCAGATTCCAAATGGACACGCGGTCCTTATTCTTGTCTGCTATCTGGGAGTAGCAGTTGTTGATGATTTCGATGGTGAAGTTGCCG
>UMHE01010792.1_pt1 | contig 66329 bp, 59 predicted proteins | sample 1965451 | NCBI WGS metagenome assembly UMHE01 (sample SAMEA4836090, study PRJEB28245) | human gut metagenome | biome: gut microbiome; material: fecal sample | place: Denmark | collected 2008 | reverse complement strand
GAACCCCTGGTCTAACCAGGGGTTTTCTATATACAAAAAGAAGGCTGCCTATCAAACAGCCTTCTTCCACTGACTTCTACCAAGTCTGCTCCTGCATTTACCAGATGGTCTTCATCATCGTGCGGTAATTCTCGTTGAGGAATGTGATCATGACGTTGAACATACCGTAGACCATGTCACCGATCTCCTCGGCCTTCTCGTCGGGCGTGATCATGCAGATATCGAGGATCAGTGACCCCTCACCGTCGAAGTAGAGCTTGAACGGCTTGTACTTGAGGTTGAGATCGTTTGCCAGTTTGAGCACAGCCAGCTCATTCTCCTCCGTCTTGCACTTCGGCGAAATCTGCACGCGGATCATGGAGAAGATACTGCGGTCCAACAGGACGAGCAGCGGCAGCGCTTGTCCATCCACCTCTACACGCGAGCGGAATACCGTCGTCTGCTCCGGATCATTCTCGATTGTCTCCGATACGAATGCCTTGATATCCTTGGCGTCCAGGAAATCCTGGAATGCTCTTGCTTTTGTTGCCATTTCTGCCATTGCGACTCCTCCTCCATTGTCTGCTGTCTGCAGATACTATGATGCCCATTCGCATTTTATAGTTCGACATACGAAGTGGATATTCCTGCAAAAGTGAACAGATAATCGAAGGTTCAGAATGCAGAAAGGTCAATCTCCTCTAAGCGGTCGACAAGCATGTCGCAGATGGAGAGGTCCTGGTTGGGACTGTGCGGGCTGTTGAAGCCGATACAGGTCATGCCGGCTGCCTTGGCCGCCCGCGCACCGTTAGCGGCGTCCTCGACGACGACACAGTCCCGTGGATCCACGCGCAGATAGGCGGCCGTCTGCAGGTAGATGGCAGGGTTCGGCTTCGACTCAGGCAGATTTGTGCCGCTCATGAGGAGGTCGAAGTGGTCGCGGATGCCGAGATCGTCGACGACAAAGGCGATGAAATCATCACTCGACGAGCTCGCGATGGCCGTCTTGAGCCCATGCGACTGGCGCAGTTCATTCGTCGCACGGATCAGCTCCAAGCTTCCCTCGATGGGCGTAACATGCTGTTCATGTATGATTTTATTGAACAGGTAGACCTTAGCCTCCGCAGCCTGCTCTGCACTGTGATGAAAACCAAACAATTTTTTCATGTCTTCGAACATCATGAGGTCCGTCATGCCCTGATAGCGCATGAGGAATTCCAACGTGACCCCTTCGACGCCCATTTTCTGGAGTACGCGTTGTTCCGCCCGAAGATGGACCGGTTCGGTATCGGCAATGACACCGTCCATATCGTAGATAAATGCTTTCAAGAAGATCCCTCCATTCGTGCCTGTACAGCATGCATGTGACAATCAGGCTATAGAACAAGAAGCCCCCTGCCCGAAGGCAGAAAGGCTTCTCATGTAAAATCTTGTATATCCGTACGCAGATGGCTTACTCAACCGTAACCGATTTTGCGAGGTTGCGCGGCTTGTCGACATCGCAGCCACGGGTGATAGCGGCGTAGTAAGCGAGCAGCTGCAACGGTACGACCGTCAGCAGCGGGATCAGAAGTTCATCCGTCTCCGGAACCTTCATGACATGGTCGACGTACTTCTCGAGCTCCGTATCGCCTTCTGCAGCGATGCCAATGACGACGGCGTCACGCGCCTTGACTTCCTTGATGTTCGACAAGGTCTTCTCGTAGACGCTCTTCTGCGTCGCGAGTGCAATGACAGGTACACCCTCGACAATCAGAGCCAGCGTGCCGTGCTTGAGTTCGCCGGCAGCATACGCCTCCGCATGGATGTAAGAGACTTCCTTGAGTTTCAATGCACCTTCAAGGGCTACATCGTAGTCGAGCGAACGGCCGATGTAGAACACATCCTCGTTGAAGCCGTACTGCTTGGCAAACGTCTTGATTGGCTCGACATCCGAAAGCGTCTCACTGACCTGAGCCGGGATGTTCTTGAGCTTCGCGATGAGCTCTTCAATGCGTTCCGGTGTCTGCGTCTTCTTGATCTGCGCCATATAGAGGGCGAGCATGAAGAACAGGATGAGCTGCGTCGTATAGGCTTTCGTCGAGGCGACAGCGATTTCCGGGCCAGCCCAGGTGTAGAGCACCTGATCTGCCTCGCGGGCAATCGAAGAGCCGACGACATTCGTCAGGGCCAGCGTCTTGGCACCGAGGCGCTTCGACTCCTTCATAGCTGCGAGCGTATCGCTCGTCTCACCCGACTGCGAAACGGCGATGAACAGCGTGTTCTCGTCGACGATCGGTTCGCGATAGCGGAACTCCGAAGCGACGTCGACTTCGACAATCGTGCGGGCCAGTTTCTCGATGTAGAACTTGCCGACGAGGCCGGCATGATAAGCCGTGCCGCAGGCGACGATGTAAATTTTGTTGAAGGAATTGAGGTAATCCGCATCCCACTTGAGCTCGTTCATGACAATGGACTTGCCGTCTTTCGCGATGCGCTGGCTCATCGTGTCGCGGACAGCCTTCGGCTGCTCGTTGATCTCCTTGAGCATGAAGTGCTCGTAGCCGCCCTTCTCGGCAGCCTCGGCATTCCAGTTGACCTCGAAGACCTTCTTCGTCACGGGCTCGCCGCGGCGGTTCGTGATCTTGATGGCATCCTTCGTGACGACGGCCAGCTCGCCATCGTTGAGGATGTACGTGCGGCGCGTGCGCGAGATGATGGCGGGGATATCCGACGCGATGAAGTTCTCGCCCTCACCGATGCCGATGACGAGCGGGTTGTCCTGCTTCGTGCAGATGAGCTTGTCCGGCTCTCTCTTGCTCATGAAGACGAGCGAATACGAACCTTCGATGCGGCGCAGCACTTCGCGGACCGAGGAAACGAAATCACCGTTGTAGACCTCTTCGAGCAGATGGGCGACGACTTCCGTATCCGTCTCTGACTTGAAGACATGGCCTTTCTCGATGAGCTCTTCCTTGAGTGCCAGATAGTTCTCGATGATGCCGTTGTGCACGACGACAAAGTCACCCGTGCAGTCCGTATGCGGATGTGCATTGCGATCCGACGGACGGCCGTGCGTAGCCCAGCGCGTATGGCCGATACCCATGGTTCCCTTCGGCATATCGTCCTTGATCTTGTCGCGCAGCGCCGAAAGGCGGCCGACACTCTTCTCGACGCGAATGTGATTGCCGTCATAGACCGCAATGCCAGCCGAATCATAGCCACGGTACTCGAGTTTCGAGAGGCCCTCGAGCAGGAAGTTCGCAGCCTGCTTGTCACCGACATAACCTACAATACCACACATGATACATACCTCCTGGTAGTCTTGCAACAGGATCCCTCGAACTGCCTTTGTCGTGAGAATTACTCCTCATCTTTCAGCAGACCGTATCGACTGGGACGGCCGGAAGGCATCCGCTGACGTTTCGACAACCTTCTCCTCGTTTTCCCCGCTGAGCTTTCAAGCCCATCTTGGGGAACTAGCGCTAAGAATTGCTTCTTTTCCGTAATGTCCCTGCTGCACAATCAAACCTATCATCAGAACATCGCAAGGCGATTCTGATACGATGCTATTTTAGCTTAAAACTGTCTTATTGTCAACAATTGCTCGTGCCAGGCGGCCTATGCAGCCTCCCAAAAGCAAAAATCTCCATCCGGATCATCCGGATGGAGATTTTGGATTCAGTTCAGGGGATGCAACCGCGAAGGGATTACATCATGCCCGGCATGCCGCCCATGCCCGGAGCAGCCGGTGCCGGAGCTTCTTTTTCCGGCTTGTCGGCGACGAGCGTCTCCGTGGTCAGTACCATGGAAGCAATCGAAGCAGCGTTCTGCAGAGCGGAGCGCGTGACCTTTGCCGGGTCGACGATACCAGCCTGCAGCATGTCGACGTACTCGTTCTTGAGTGCGTTGAAGCCGATGCCCGTGCCAGCCTTCTTGACGTTCTCGACGACAACAGAGCCTTCGAGGCCTGCGTTCTGAGCGATCTGACGGACTGGCTCTTCGATAGCGCGTTTAACGATGTTGACACCGACCTTCTCGTCACCCTCGACCTCGAGCTTGTCGAGTGCCGGCAGGATGTCGAGGAACGTCGTGCCGCCGCCTGCGACAATGCCTTCTTCAACAGCAGCGCGCGTAGCGTTCAGCGCATCCTCGATGCGGTACTTCTTGTCCTTCATCTCGACTTCCGTAGCGGCGCCGATCTCGATGACAGCAACACCGCCGGAGAGCTTAGCGAGGCGCTCCTGCAGTTTCTCGCGGTCGAAATCGCTCGTCGTCTGGGAAATCTGCTGCTTGATCTGTGCGACGCGCTCAGCAATAGCTTCCTTGTCGCCCTTGCCGCCGATGATCGTCGTCTCATCCTTCGTGGAGACCATCTTGTGCGCCTGGCCGAGGTCAGCGAGCGTGACGCTGTCGAGCTTGCGGCCGAGCTCTTCGCTGATGACCGTGCCGCCCGTCAGCGTAGCGATATCCTGCAGCATAGCCTTGCGGCGGTCACCGAAGCCCGGAGCCTTGACAGCCAGAGCTTTGAACGTGCCGCGCAGCTTGTTGACGACAATCGTCGTCAGTGCTTCACCGTCGATGTCCTCAGCGATGATGGCGAGCTGCTTGCCAGCCTTGACAACCTGCTCGAGGATCGGCAGGATGTCGTTGATGGCCGAGATCTTGCGGTCCGTGATGAGGATGTACGGATCGTCGAGAGCTGCCTCCATCTTGTCCGTATCCGTGACGAGGTACGGAGAGATGTAGCCGCGATCGAACTGCATGCCTTCCTTGACAGAGAGATTCGTGCGCATCGTCTTGGACTCCTCGACCGTGATGACGCCGTCCTTGCCGACCTTCTCCATGGCCTCAGCGATGAGCTTGCCCGTCTCTTCGTTTGCAGAAGAGATCGTAGCGACCTGAGCGATGTCAGCCTGGCCTTCCACCTTCTTGGCCTTCGTCTTGATTTCCTCGACGAGCGTCTTGACGGCTTCGTCAATGCCCTTCTTGATGATCATCGGGTTGGCGCCAGCAGCGACATTCTTCATGCCCTCATGGATCATGGCCTGTGCCAGGAGCGTTGCCGTCGTCGTGCCATCACCAGCGATGTCGTTCGTCTTCGTCGCAACTTCCTTGACGAGCTGTGCACCCATGTTCTCAAACGGATCTTCGAGCTCGATGTCGCGTGCAATCGTGACACCATCGTTCGTGATCGTCGGAGCGCCGAACTTCTTGTCGAGGACGACATTGCGGCCCTTTGGTCCAAGCGTTACCTTTACGGCATTTGCCAGTGCATCAACACCGCGGCCAAGTGCGCGGCGAGCTTCTTCATCAAACAGAATCTGTTTTGCCATTTATATTACCTCCGAGAAAAGTCTGATTGAAATCACGGGATGATCAGATGACAGCGAGGATATCGCTCTCACGGACGATCAGGTAATCCTTGCCCTCTACCTTGACCTCTGAACCCGAGTATTTGGAGAAGATGACGCCCTCGCCGACCTTGACTTCCATAGCAGCGCGCTCGCCATTATCGAGCAGCTTGCCAGCGCCAACTGCAACGACTGTGCCCTTCTGCGGCTTCTCTTTCGCCGTATCCGGCAGTACAATGCCGCTGGCCGTCTTTACATCGCTCTCTGCAACTTCGATGACAACTCTTTCGCCCAATGGCTTAATCATAGGTATCTTCCTCCTATAAAATGAATTTACATGTTGATGGTGTTAGCACTCACTAGACCTGAGTGCTAACTACAGTCTTTATATTACCCCCTCTAAGTCAAAATGTCAATATCAAAATCCATAAAAAGTCAAAAAAACAAAGACCAGGTCAATCTGATCTTTGTTTCGGATCTGCCAATATCGATTAGATAATCCAGTTGTTCGGTGCCATCATGGAGTCGAGCATGGAGTGGTGCAGGATGGTCTCCGCAATCTGCTGGGATGTGCTCTCTGCGGCGGCCTTGCCGGAGAGCTCGCTGAAGGTCCGGACGCCTTCCGACAATGGCTGGTCTTTGTCGAGCACGAGCAGAACGACGAGGCCTGCCTGCAGCAGGTGGCGGAGCACCGGAGCAGGATCTTCATCTGCACTCGGATGATAGAGGTACGTGTGGCGGCCGTTGCGCACGAGATAGTACTCGGCTTCTTCAACCGTCGCAAGGGAGATACCGTCTTTTGCAGGCTCGAAAGCAATGGCAAGAGGTGCCTGCCAGTTGAGTGCACTGCGCATCTGCTGATTTGCTGCAAAGTGACGCTTCTCTGCCCCGTCGGGGATCTCGCGCACGACGCCGCAGGCCGACGTCATATTGCTGATGCGGTCGATGAGGATGAGCTCACCCTGCGTGCGGTGATGGTCGAATGTGTCGAGCACGATTGGCTCCGTCACGGCGATCTCGCAGAGCGCAATTTCGTTCTTCTTGAGCCCCATCGCCTCGACATGCTCGCCCGTATTAATGTCAATGCGGTAATCGATCTTCGTCAGGATGCCCGGGATTTTCTTGGTGCCGAGGAAGACCATGAAGTTCTTGCCGATGGAGAGCGGCACATCATCCATCCAGAGAATCTCGGCCTTGAAGTTCGCTGCCTGGCGGACATGGCTGCCCTGCTCGAGCACGCAGCCGCGCGAGACGTCGACCTCGCGGTTGAGCTGGATCGTGACCGGCTGCCCCTTGAACGCCGACTCGGCTTCATGGTCAGCCACGAGGATCTTCTTGACTTCGGCCTGCTCGCCGCTCGGCTGTGAGGTGATGGTATCGCCGACGGCAATGCTGCCGCTCTCGATCTGGCCCTGGAAGCCGCGGAATTCGTGATTTGGACGGCAGACGCGCTGAACGGGCATGTAGAAGCCTTCTTCGTGAACGGCACTGACATCGACCTGCTCGAGGTAGTCGAGCAGTGTCGGACCGTCGTACCATGTCATCGCAGACGACTTCTTCGTGACATTATCGCCCTCTGTCGCCGATACAGGAATGAGCTTGACATCGTGAAGATGAAGCTCTTGCTGCAGGGCCTCGATCTGCGCCTGGATCTCCTTGAAGCGCGCCTCCGAGTAGTCGACGAGGTACATCTTGTTGATGGCAAAGACAAAGTACCGGATACCCATTAGGGCGCAGATGCGGGCATGGCGGCGCGTCTGCGTCAGGACACCCTGCGTCGCGTCGACGAGGATGACGGCAAGGTCTGCAAATGATGCACCGCAGGCCATGTTGCGCGTGTACTCCTCGTGGCCCGGCGTGTCCGCACAGATGAAGCTGCGGTTGTCCGTCGTGAAGTAGCGATAGGCGACATCGATCGTGATGCCCTGCTCACGCTCTGCGAGGAGTCCGTCCAGGAGCAGCGAATAGTCGATGGCGCCGCCGCGGCTGCCGACTTTCGAATCGAGCAGCAGCGCTTCTTTCTGATCGGCATAGATGAGTTTTGCATCGTACAAGAGATGGCCGATGAGCGTGGACTTGCCGTCGTCGACGCTTCCGCAGGTGATGAATTTGAGTAAATCGTTCATATCAGAAATAACCCTCCCGTTTCCGGCGTTCCATGCTGCCGGCTCCCTCGTGATCGATGACACGGCTCGTGCGCTCCGATTCGACAGCGCCGAGTGTCTCCTCCACGATTGCATCCAACGTATCAGCCTCTGACTCAACAGCCCCTGTCTGCGGATAGCAGCCGAGCGTGCGGAAGCGGACCTTCTTGTGCTCGATATCCTCTGGCCTTAGATTGAGCTTCTTGACGATGCGGTCATCGTCAATCATGATGAGATTGCCGTCGCGCTCGATGACCGGGCGCTCCTTGGCAAAATAAAGAGAAACAATCTCGAGGTTCTCGCGGCGGATGTACTGCCAGATATCTTTCTCCGTCCAGTTAGACAACGGGAAGACGCGGATACTCTCGCCCTTGTTGATCTGGGAATTGTAGAGATTCCACATCTCCGGGCGCTGATTCTTCGGATCCCAGGCCTGGGCCGCATTGCGGAACGAGAAGATGCGTTCCTTGGCGCGCGATTTCTCCTCATCGCGGCGGCCGCCGCCGAACGCTGCGGTAAAGCCGTATTTCGTCAAAGCCTGCTTCAGGGCCTGTGTCTTCATGATGTCCGTATACGAGGCGCCGTAGTCAAACGGATTGACACCGGCTGCCAGCCCTTCTTCATTCTTGTACTCGATCATGTCGAGTCCGTACTTCTTCGCCTGCGCATCGCGGAAGGCGATCATCTCATGGAACTTCCACGTCGTGTTGATGTGCAGGAACGGGAACGGCGGCTTCTCCGGGTAAAAGGCCTTGAGGGCAAGATGCATCATGACCGTGCTGTCCTTGCCGATGGAATAGAGCATGACTGGTTTCTCGGATTCGGCCGCAACCTCTCGAATGATGTAGATGGCCTCGGCCTCGAGTGCATCGAGATGCGATAATTTTCCCATATGTATTGACTCCTTACTCAGTATTGGTTGGCATTCTCGCGATTGATCGTAATGGTGACCTCCTGCTGGTCAGCCTTGCGGATATGCCAGTGATAGTAATGACCTTCTTTGTGGATTGTCATCGTGCTGCCACTGCCGCCAAGGTCAGCACCGAGGAAGTAGCCTATCGCACTGACAGGACATTCCTTCATGCAGGCCGTACAGCCCCAGCAATCGCGGACCTCTCGTATCTTTGCCTTGCGGCCTGCCGCCCCATCCTGCAAGAGGATGAGATTGCCGGGGCAGGCTTCCGTGCAGCGCCCACAGCCGATGCAGCGGTCTTCATTGATGCGTATGCTCATAGTGACCTCCTTTGATCAGCGGCCTCCTGTATATATGGAAGGCTCCGTTCTCGAAGCGCGAGTTGATGTAGCAGAGCCCTTCCGGCGACTGCTCTGGGTAATCGGCATTCTCGCCGAACGTGTGCCAGCGCGTCTCGCGTCGCGCGAGAAGATGTGCGATGAGGGCGCGGCAGACCGTCAGCCTCTCGCGCAGCTCATAGATCTTGAGCAGTCCGTACGGGCCATCTGCTGCGAGCTGCGGCAGCAGGGATTCGAGGTGCTCGATCTTCTCGTCTGCCAGCGTCAGGCGGCTCCTGTTGTAGCGGTAGTCCGTATGGATGCCGCCCGCATACTCGTCCATGACCTTCTGCATGGCCTCCTCGAGCTGCTCTGCGGTCAGATTGCCCGGCTCGCGCGCGAGATACGCTTCGTACTCCTGCAGCATCAATTCATCCTCGCCCGCCTCTTCATGTGACGCAGTCCCTTTGGCTGCTGCCAGATACTCAGCCATGGATGCGGCGGCGATCTCGCCTTCAGCCAGCGCGCCCGTCACGTATTTCTGCGGTGCGCCGCCAGCGACATCGCCGGCAGCGAACAGGCCGTGGACGGTCGTCTCTCGATTCGTCGCGACCCAGAAGCCGCTGGCCGTATGACCGCCGACCACATACGGCTCTGTCCCCTCGACCTCGACAGGCTGCCCCTTCGGCCCTTTGCCGTTCTCGATCCACTTGAGTGTCTGGGCCGGTGCCATGTTGAGATAGGCGTGATAGAGGTCATCCTGCTGTTCCGCCGTGATGTGGCGCGTGTCGAGGTAGCAGGGTCCCATGCCCCTGCGGTTCTCCTCTACCGTGCCGAAGATGCGCTGGGGCGTCGTGAGCCCGTACTTCGTCTCGTAGATCTCCCCCTTGGCGTTGACCTGCTTGGCGCCGACCCCCTGCGCAATCGTGCCGGTCGGTGCAATCGTGTCCTTGCAGCGCAGTGCGACGAAGCGGTGCTCGAGCGTCGTCATCTCCGCGCCCGCCCGGATGCCCATCGCATAGCCCGCCCCCGTGTTGAAAGGCGGGTACCACATCTTGTGGCGCGAGAAGCCCGGATTGTTGGGCCGGTAGAGCCCTGCGGCACCGCCCGTCGCAATCAGCACGGCCTTTGCCTCGATGTCATAAGCCGCCCGCTCGCGCACCGAGAAGCCCCAGGCACCGTGCACGGTGCCATCCGCGACCTTGAGGTCCGTGATGTTGATGTGGTTGAGCACGGTGACGTTTGACTGCTCGCGCACCCCCTTGGCCAGGAGCGGCTTGATGTTCTCGCCGTTGATCTTGACGTTGCACCAGCCGCGCGTGACGTAGTTGCCCGCTTCATCCTTGAGGATCACAAGGCCGCGATGCTCGAGATCTTCGGTGACTCCGTTGACCGACTCCGCGATCGTCATCATGAGGTCATCGCGGATGATGCCCTCGGCATCTCTGCGTGCATACTCGACGTAGTCGGCCGGCGTGTGGCCGTTCGAGATGTAGGCGTTGAGTGCATTGACGCCGGCTGCGAGACAGCCGCTGCGCTCGATATTGGCCTTCTCAACGACGAGCACGCGCAGGTCTTTCTGCGCACCGAGCTTGATTGCAGCATAACAGCCGGCCGTGCCGCCGCCGATGATGAGCACATCCGTTTCCAGATGACGCCGTTCCAGCTTCACATTCTTCATACAATCTCTCCTTAAAATAGTCTATATCAAGTAGCAGGTCTGTCAGATGAGGATGAGCCCGAGCCCTGCTGCAGCTGCGACGAGCATCGGCGCTGTCATGGCCTTGCGGCGCGCGCAGAGCAGGTAGAGGCAGAGCGCAGCGAGAGCGATGCTCGCGCCGAGGACGATTTCCTCCGGCAGGAACAAGCCCGCGCCCGTTTCCAGATTCGTGCGCAGCATAGAGAGCGCGACGTTGAGTAGCAGGCCGCTGATGATGGGGCGCACCCAGAGGCTGATCTGGCGGAAGACCGGCACATCGTGGAACGTGCGCAGCAGCCGCGTGATGATGCCGAAGATGAATCCCGACGCCGCGACGCTGACAGCAAAGCCTGCCAGCGAGAGCGCAAGCCCTGCGCTCATGCCGCCCGCGCGAAAGCCGGCCAGATAGCCGATGCCCGTGAGAACCTTGCAGAGGATGGACCCCGGCAGGGCATTGGCCACAGGGACGAGCTGGCCATAGAAATCAGCACCGGCAACCGTGCCGCCCTGCACAAAGAGACCGTCGGCAATCGTCAGGTAAGCATCGCCACCGCCAAATGAGAGCAGCGACGAGAGGAACCCCTCCCCGATGTACGTCGGACTACCCTGCACCATCGCGATGGCCGGCAGGCATAGCGTCAGGGTGAAAGCAAGCCAGACAGAGGCTTCGCGAAGCGTATCCCTGAGGAACTTCACACCATCGACGGACTCACCGCCCATGCGGAAGCTCTTGACAAGCCCCCTGAGGCCGAGCCATGCCATGACGAGGATGGTGGCATCGTGGACAGCGGACGAGGCAACGGCAGAAAGATGGCTGCCGCTCAGCAGGAATCCTGCAGTGAGCAGGCCGGCCGCGGTAGCTTTTGCCCTTGAGATGCCGCTGCCGAGGTAGATGATCAGGAAGAACGCGAGCCCGAGGATGGCGAGCACCGACAGATTGAAGATTGGCTTAGCCGAAAGGCCGAGCAGCGCGTAGAGATTCGCCTCCGACGAGAGCAAGAATACCGCCGCCATCGCGAGGCACATCGTATGAAAGGCCTGCGTGCCAGCCTGCTGCATGGCAGCGAGCGTCTTGAGCACGTAGGCCAACAGCAGGCTGATGATGAAGGCGCCGAGGCCGATGGAGACATAGCGGATACCCGTGAGCGCCGCCCCCTGCTCCCCCGTCAGCACGGCAAGGATCAGCACCGTGAAGAAGGCACCCGGCAGGGCCATCATCGACGAAGCCATGAGCATGCCGGTGTGGCCACCGAGGCGCTGGCCGATGCCGGCTGCAATCTCGACGGGCAGTGCCCCCGGCGTGATGCAGGCCGCGACGACATCTTCATCGTACGCGCGCTTCGTGACGAGCTTGCCGTTTTCCACGACTTCCTTCTCAATGACGGGAATCAGAGCATTGCCGCCGCCAAAACCGATGGCACCGATGCGCAGCATACTCATGCCCAGTCGCACGATATCCGCGTAACCGTGCAGCATGCTCTGATACAATCCATTGGCCTGCACAAAGATATGTTCCACTGCCATCACCTCACAAATCATCCACACAAAAGAAAAGAGGTCCTAAGGCGGGCGCATTGCGCGCTTGCCTTAGAACCTCCATTTTTTCTGGTCAGTTCTCTTCAAACGATGTATTCATCATAAGCAAAATAACATAGTTTGTCAATATGTAAATACTATTTTAGTGTCATTTTTCGTAAGCCTTGAGCTCTGCATCGACCAGGTCGTAAAGCTTGCTGCCCTTCTCAATACCCGTGAAGTGCGTCAGAGCTTCCTCATAACCATGTTCCTTGACATAAGCCTGTACTTCCACGGCTTCCTTGTCGCCTTCATAGTCAAAGTGCAGGGCAGCTGCGATGACCTTGGCAAGGGCTGCCGGCGTCTTGCCCTGGGCAATCAGCTGCGTTGCCGGGCTCACGAGACGATCCTTAGCCCCGAGCTTGCGTTTTGGGCCGCGAGCCACACGAGTGACCTCATCGGAGAGATGCGGGTTGGCAAAGCGCTTCTCCGTCGTCTCAACGTATTTCTGATGAGCTGCCGGATCAAAGCCGTATTTCTCGATGAGCATGCTGCCCGTCTCGCCCCAGACCTTGCGGACAAAGGCGACAATCTCCGGATCCTGCATGGCGCTGTAGATATCCTTGATGCCCTTCTGATAGGCAAGATAAGCAATTGAAGCATGTCCCGTATTGACGGTGAAGAGTTTGCGCTCGATATATGCCTGCAGATTGTCTACCCAGGTAAGGCCCTTGATCTCCGGTACTTCGCCCTTAGCCTGCGTGCGGTTGACATCCCACTCGCTGTACGGCTCGACCTGCACGAGCAGGGGTTCCTCATTGTGCTGCAGCGGCACGATGCGGTCAACAGCAGCATCCGGGAAGCCGATATACGCATCGACAAGCGGCTTGGCCTCATCCGAAAGATGCTCATAGACGAAATTCTTGAGCACAGTCGAGCCTCCGACCATGTTTTCGCAGGCAATGATATTGAGCGGCGTCGTATTTTCCTTGACACGGCGCTCAAGGCCTTTGGCAATATTCGGTGCAATGAACTTCAGGATGTTCGGGCCGATGGCCGTCGTGACGATATCAGCATGGACGATGGCCATGAGCAGGTCCTCGAGGTTCGTATTGCTGTTGATGGCCTTGACATGCTCGATGTGGATTGTCTGCGGCTCATCACCAACAATCTGGATGTTGTAGCCTTTCTTCGCGTTGATCGTCTCGACCAGCTCTTCGTTGACATCGACAAACGTCACTTCATAGCCGGACTGGACGAGCAGTTCACCGATAAAGCCGCGGCCGATATTGCCAGCACCAAAATGAATTGCCTGTTTCATGATCATATTTCCTCCTATTGTCATATGGCCTCCCCGGTCAAGTGCATGGCCGGGGCCCATACTTCTTTCACTTGAGTCACTTGCTGAACTGTGCAGCAGCCTGCTCATCATTGCATCCCTTAATCCACTTTCGTGAACACTTTGTACAGGACATCCGGATCCTTCGTCGTATAGAGCTCGTGCAGCTGCTCATCACTGTACTCGTCCATGGTCGTGGCGAGGTTTGCAAGGATGGCCAGATGGTCGTTGCCACGGCCTGCGATGCCGATGATGAGGTATGCCTTGTCGTCGCCGAACTGGATACCTTCCGGATATTGCAGGACGACGATGCCGGATTCCTTGACGCATTCCTTGACGGCATTCTCGCCATGCGGGATGGCAATGCCCTTGCCGATGTACGTCGTGATGTCCTTCTCACGGTTCAGCATGCCCTGGATATACGGCTGCTCGACATAACCGTCCTTGACGAGCAGTTCGCCGGCGGCCTTGATGGCCTCTTCTTTCGAGACGCTCTTGAGGCCGACCTTGACATTCGCCTTCGTCAGGATGCCTTCCTTGACCGTATCTTCCTGGACAGGAGCTGCCTTCGTCTCTACACCCTCTCCCTTGAGGCGTGCTGCAACGATATCGTAGACATTGTTCTGCGTGAAATCCTTGACCCAGATGTGCTCCGCCTGCGGGCTGTCCTCGAGAGCGCGCTCTGCGAGCTTCTCATGGGAAACGACGAGCTGAGCATCCTTCGGGATGTTGCCGATTGCACAGTTCGTGACCGAGATATCCGTGTAACCCGCTTTCTTGAGCTTCTTGCGCAGTCCAGCAGCGCCAAGAGCAGACGAGCCCATACCAGCATCACAAGCGTAGACGATGCGCTTGAGTTCAGCACCCGAAACCTTCTTCTCATCAGCCGGCAGATCTTTGCCGCGGTTCTTCATCTCTGTCATGGATTCACGAGCAGCCTCGAGCGATTCTTCGCTGCCATCATCATGCGAACCCTTGATGAAGATGGAAGCGACCGCGCAGGAAACAGCCGTAGCAACGAGGAAATCTGCGACATTTGCGAGGAATGCGCCTTTCGGCGTCATGGCGAGAACTGCGAGGATGGAGCCCGGCGATGCCGGAGCGATCAGGCCGCCGCCGAGGAGATTCAGCGTGAAGACACCAGACATGCCGCCAGCGATGACAGCGAGAACGAGGACCGGCTTCATGAGGATATACGGGAAGTAGATTTCGTGGATACCACCGAGAACGTGAATGATCATGGCGCCCGGCGTGGAATCTTTTGCCATGCCTTTGCCGAAGAACCAGTACGCGAGCAAGACACCGAAGCCAGGGCCCGGGTTTGCCTCGAGCAGGAAGAACATGGACTTGCCGTACTGCTCTGCCTGCTGGATGCCGAGCGGCGAGAGGACGCCGTGGTTGATTGCGTTATTGAGGAACAGGACCTTGGCCGGCTCGATGATGATCGAGGCGAGCGGCAACAGGCCCATGGCGACGATGGCTTCAACGCCAGCACGCAGGACGGCATTAGCCGCGAGGACGACAGGGCCGATGCCCGTGAAGGCCAGGATAGCGAGGATACCGCCGATGATGCCGGCCGAGAAGTTGTTTACCAGCATCTCAAAACCGGTCGGGATATGGTCTTCGATGGCCTTATCGAACTTCTTGATGACCCAGCCGCCCAGAGGGCCCATGATCATGGCGCCGAGGAACATCGGGATGTCCGAACCTGCGATGACACCGGCCGTCGCAATCGTGCCGAGCACGCCGCCGCGATGACCGTAGATAGCAGCACCGCCGCTGTAGCCGAGAAGCAGTGGGATCAGCCACTTGCTCATCGGTGCGCCGACCTGAGCCAGGTATTCATTCGGCCACCAGCCCGTCGGGATGAACAGGGCCGTCAAAAGGCCCCAAGCGATGAATGCGCCAATATTCGGCAGGACCATTCCGGAAAGGAAGCGGCCAAACTTCTGCATGGCTTCCTGAGCGCCTTCTTTTTTCTGGTTGCTCATAAAGTTTTCCCTCCATTTTCATTGCATATAAACGATAAATAAAACCTGATCTTACGGATTTCCAAAGAGTTCCTGTTGTTTTTTCTGGTAAAAATCTCTGAAGATGTGCTCGAGTTCATGATAGATGGCGTCCTGATTGCCCTCATTGAGCAGAGCAATCAGCCCCCAGCGTTCCAGCAGAGCTGCTGAAACGGTGCCGATTGTCTCCAGCGCCTCACAGCTGCTCTCCTGCGGAGCCAACATCACGACGGCGGTACGCACAGCTTCGCCGTCCTGTTCGGGATACAGCATCGGCTGTTCCAGATGCAGGATGCCGAAGCGCAGGCCTGGCGCGAGATCCGTCCTGGCATGCAGCAAGACCATCGCATTGCCCCGCAGGATTGTCTCTCCCTTGGACTCTCGCGCCAGCAACGCTCCTGCGATTCCCTGCTGCGCTACAGCATCCTCGGAAACGGCCCGGCCAGCGGCCCGGCAGATATCCTCGATGTGCGGCGCGGGAAGCGTGATCTCCTGGCTGAAGAAGTGACGGAGCAAGGACTGGATTGCCTGATTGTACGCATCCATGCGGCGCAGAGACTCAACAAAGGGGATTGCCTCTCGGTCCTTCACCGCAGTCACATGATGTGTGCGATGGTCTGCTTGACGCATGAGCTCCTTCTCGATCCTTGCCTTATCGGCAGCATCGAGGAGCGGCGTCGTGACCACGACCGGCAGTGGCGACCAGGGGATTGGCACCGTCGATATGACGAAATCCGCTTCCATGCGCCGCGCATAGTCCCGGTTGACCTGAAGCGCTGAGACGAGGTCGACAATCTCGATCTCCTCATACGTCTGCCTCAGCCCAGCAGCCAGCATGCGGCTCGTCCCCATGCCAGTCTGGCAGGCCACGATGACGCGGGCAGGCTGCATCTTAGCCTCATGGCGTTCTGTCAGAGCAGCGCTGAGATGCATAGCAATGTAGGCAATCTCTGCTTCCGGGAATGTCTCCCCGAGCTCCTGCTCCACTGGCTTTACTGCCTTGCGCGCCAATTCCATGAGCTGCGGATAGGTCGACTGCATCTCCTTCAAGAGAGGATTGCGGATATCCATGTGCATGCGCAGGCGGCTGATGGATGGTCCAAGGTGATTGACCAGTCCGAGGAACAGTTCCTTATTGTCCAGGAGCTTCTTTCCTGTCTCCTGCTCTGCGCACTTCATGATGGAGCGCGCCAGGCGCACGAGATGAAAATTATCCATGACCGAAGCGATCTGATGATCATCCTTGCGGTAAAGGCTCCGAGCTCCCATCAGATGCATGGCGATGTAGCCGACCTCATCCTCCGGCACCTCGATTGTAAACTTTGACGCAATGCGCTGCGCGAGCTCTGCAGCCAGCTGATACTCACGGCGCTTGCGCAAGATTGCCAGCGTCTGTGCGTCGATGTGGATATCCTCGTGTTTCTGCATGCGCTGGATTGCCAGCGACAGGTGGACAACGAGGCCGATGAACGCTGTATCCGAGAGATGGTGCGGTAGGCCGCTCTCCATCTCATGCACCAGGTGCTCCAGATCATGTATCATCTGTTCATCGACGAGATTCAGCAGATATCGCTCCGCTGCCCCCCAGCTCTCATGCGCATCAGATATCGCACCATGGAACAGCTGCAAGAGGCGCTCTTCATCGAGATTCGCATAGACGATCTCGACGAGTGCGCGGCGTATGTCGCGCTCACTCCCCTTGACATATGCACCAAGCCCCGGCCGACGCACAAGCAGGAGCCCGCGCTGTCGGAACCACTCTTCGAGTTTGTCGAGGTCATGGCTGACTGTCCCATCTGTCACCTGCAATTCACTCGCCAGAGAGAAGAGCTTGATGGGCTCCGCAGCCCGCAGGAGCTGGCCGGCCAGTATGACCTGCCGCTGCTGAGGCGTAAAGGCGGATGTTTCCGTGTTCATGACATCCTGTCGCAAGTCCTCGATCTTGGAAGGATTCCCCGCAATCCGGATGCCTGCCCCTGTTTTCCGCAATAGCTCCAGGCCGTACGGTTTCAGCACCATCTCTACTCTTGGGAGCTCCCTCGATATCGTCTTGCTGCTGACACCGAGTCGCTCTGCAATCATTCCAGCTGTCATCGTATCGCCTCCATCCAGTCCATTCAGGAGATCCCGGATGATTGCGACGGTACGAGCACTTGTCTTCATGTTTCAGCCTCCTATGTACACTTGGAAGCCCTCTGGATTCCTTTAACTTAAGTTACTTTTATTATAGCCGCTGTTCCCTCTTGAGACAACAAAAAGACATTTGATTTCGTCCTGATTCGTTTTGGACAAAATTCAAAAACCCCTGCTCATTCCTTATACAGCAAGGGTTTTGTGATGTCCAAAACTTTTTTATTGTTTATTATCGTTATATGCAAAGCCATGCAATTAGCTTCAGACCTTGCCGCCCGCCGCTTTGACGATAGCTTCGGCGACTTCCTTGACGGTCAGGCGCTTCATCATCGCGTACTGCTGGATGCGGCGGTAGGCCTCTGGCTCAGAGAGATGATGGGCCGCCATGAGGATGCCCTTGGCCCGGTCGAGCGTCTTGCGCATGGCCAGCGAATCGCGCAGGCCAGCGAGCTCCTGCTCGAGGCCCTGCATCTCCCGCCAACGCGACATGGCGATCTCGATGGCCGGGAAGAGGTTGTTCTCCTGCACTGGCTTGACAAGGTAGCCGAGCACGCCGGAGTCCTTAGCCTTCTCGACGATCTCCGGCTGGCTGAAAGCCGTGAGCAGCAGGACGGGCGCCAACTTCTCCTCTGAGATCTTGCGCGCTGCCGTGATGCCATCCATCTGGGGCATCTTGATGTCCATGATGACGAGGTCCGGGCGATGCTGCCGCGTCATTTCCACCGCCTTGCGCCCATCGATGGCCTCGCCGACGATCTCATGATCGGCTTCTTCGAGCATTTCACGCAAATCCATGCGGATGATGGATTCATTATCTGCAATGACAATCCGTAACGTCTCATGTGCCATAAGTATTCCAGCCTTCCCTTGCAATCTTTCCAAAAACAACAAAACAAAAACGATAGCGCCTGACACGTCAGCCTTGTCCCTCGTCTGTCGGATTCGGCTGCACCTTCGGGATGCGCAGGCGCGCATGCGTGCCGTGCCCAGGACCCCGCTCGTCGTTCTCGATGGAGAACGTGCCGCCGAGGTCGCCCTCGACGAGCGTTTGGACGATCGTCAGGCCGAGCGAGTGGCGCGGCCTAGTCTCAAAGTCCTCCGGCAGGCCCACGCCGTCGTCGTAGAAATCGAGATGCCAGTGGTCTTCATCCTCCTGCACGACCAGACCGATGAGGCCCGATTTGCGGCCCGTGAAAGCGTGCTCCATCGCATTGAGCACGAGCTCGTTGAGCACGAGCGCCACAGAGCTCGCGCACTTCGACGGCAGGATGAGACGTGGGCCCCGGAACTCCGTCCGTATCGTGAACTCCCGGTCTGTCATATTGCGCGCAGCCAGGTCGAAGATGTGGCCCATGACCTCCTGGACATCGATGTCCTCGCTGCCCTGCTGCGAAAGGTACTCATGGACAACGGAGATGGAGAGGATGCGGTTGACGCTCTCCTTCAGCGCTGCCTTTACCTCGGCCGTCTTGGCCCGCCGCGCCTGGATGCGCAGCAGGCTCGCGATGGCCTGCAGGTTGTTCTTGACGCGGTGATGGATCTCCTGGATGACAGCCGACTTGATGCGGATTTCCTTATCCTTGGCGCGCGTCTCCGTGACATCCGAGATGATGACGATGCGCATGCAGAGATTGCCGCCCTCGCGGATGACGATCTCGCGCCTGATGAGGATGAGCCCGCCTGCCGTGATCTCCTTCTGCCACGGACGCTCCGTCTCCACCGTCTCGCGCGTGACATGCTGCGTCATCTGGCGGTCAAAGAGATGGCCGCCGCGCAGGCTGCCGACGCCGAGCACGCGGTAGATGCGCTGTGCCGCCGCATCCGCAAAGACGATGCGGCTGTGCGCATCCGTGATGATGATGCCGTCGCTTGCCGTGATGGGGCGGAACTGCTCCGGATTGAGGATGTGGCGCGCATGGTAGAGCACGGCTACCGCCGCATCGAGCAGGTGCGAATAGCCCTCGATCGAGAGCTTGTCGAGGTCGACCTCGAAATTCAGTACGCCGATGACCTTGTCGCCGTCGTGGATGCCGAACGTGAACATATCGATCATCGAGCCGTAATTCCACTCGCGCTTGCCGCGCGCCGGCTTGCCCGTCTGGAAGGTCTCTTTGATGAGCGGCTCCTCGATGCAGCGCACCAGCTTCCCGACCGCACTGTCCTTGCCAGGCAGGTAGACCGTATGCGGCCGCTGCTGCGCTATGACCAGGAAGTACTCGGGGGCCTTCGCCTTCACGTAGACCTTGAGCTCGCCGTGTGCAAGGTCCGCGAGAAAGGGAAAGACGATCGCCATGCGGGCCAGCAGGCTAATCTGCAGCATCGTGAGCCGCGTCTGCGCCCTGCAGAGCCGTGTAATGTCATCCATATATCCGCACCTCTCTTTTACAATTTCTGCTATACAGTATAACAGAAAACGCATACTTTGTAATGTAGAAATTCATGAATACATTCGATGAACAAAAAAGGCCGCTGCTCATAGGCAGCGGTCCAGATCGCTCTCTTATTCTCTTTCCTCCAAGCCGAGTCCCGGCACAGCGTTGAGGTAAAGGTCGCTGAAGTCGCCGTGCTTCGCCTGATAGTAGCCGCGGCAGGCGATCATCGCCGCATTGTCCGTGCAGAGGATGCGGCTTGGATAGAAGAAGCGCACGCCAGTCTCAGCGGCGCGCTCGCGCAGGCACGCCTCGAGGCCGCTGTTGGCCGCGACGCCGCCGGCTAGCACAAGCGTATCGCGCCCTGCGCGCTGCACGGCATCGAAGGCCTTCTCGACGAGCACCTCGACGACAGAGTGCTGGAACGAGGCCGCGATGTCGGCCTTGCGCAGCTCATGACCCTTCATCTTCTCGCTGTTGATGTAATTGAGAACAGCCGACTTGAGGCCGCTGAAGCTGAACTCATAGTTTCCCTTCTCCTCGAGTGCTCGCGGGAAGTCGATGGCGAGAGGGTCGCCCTCCTTGGCCAGCGCATCGATGCGCGGGCCGCCCGGATACGGCAGGCCCATGACGCGCGCAATCTTGTCAAAGGCCTCGCCCGCCGCATCATCGCGCGTCTGTCCCATCATGTGGAAAGTGTCATAGCCGCGCACATCGACGAGCGCCGTGTGGCCGCCCGAGACGACGAGTGCCATGAAGGGCGGCTCGAGCGTCGGGTCCGCGAGGAAGTTCGCGAAGATATGGCCTTCGAGATGGTTGACACCAATGAGTGGCTTGTCGAGCGCAAAGGCCAGGGCCTTGGCCGCCGAGACGCCGACGAGCAGTGCGCCGACGAGTCCCGGTCCGTACGTCACGGCGACCTGGTCGATGTCCGTGAGCGTCACACCGGCCTGGCGGACGGCCTCATCGATGACGGGCATGATGTTGACGATGTGCTTGCGCGAAGCGATCTCCGGCACGACACCGCCAAACTTCTGATGAATGGGAATCTGCGTCGAGATGACGTTCGACAGGACCGTGCGGCCGCCGCGCAGCACGGCAGCCGACGTCTCATCACAGCTCGACTCAATGCCCAGAGTCAGGATTTCCTTTTCCAAAATAATCTCTCCTCATCGCTGCACTCAGCCAGAACAGCGATCACAATTTCGTATTCCACATGATGATGGCATCTTCGCCATTGTCATGGTAGTATTTCTTGCGGACACCGGCCTCGCGGAAGCCGTAATGCGCGTAGAGGGCGCGCGCCGGTGCATTCGACGGGCGCACCTCGAGCGTCATCGCCGTCACGCCGCGCGCCTTTACGAGCGCAATGAGTTCCGCCATGAGGCGCGTGCCGACTTTATGGCCGCGGCACTCCGGCACAATCGCGACATTCGTGATCTGCGCCTCCTCAAAGGAGATCCAGCAGCCGGCGTAGCCGATGACCTTCTCCCCATCGAGCGCGAGCAGGTAGCACGTGTTCTCGTTGGCGGCTTCCTTCCAGAACGACTCGCGCGACCACGGGATGGAAAAGCACGCCTTCTCCACGGCCTCGACAGCGTCGGCATCCTCCGGCTTCATCTCGCGGAAAGTCAGATTCATTTCGCACCCTCCGGATGGCGCTTCTCCCAGAGGACCTCCGCCTCGCTGCGGCGGATGTAGACGGGCTCCATGTTCATGACATTGTCCGCATGGCCCGCAGTGAACTCCTGCAAGCCGAGCATGGCGACACAGGCCGCCCGCGGCATGACGAGATGTGCCGGCGCGACCGAGACATTCGATGGCAGGTCGACCTTGCCGCGGATGCGGCGCGCAGCGATGTCGCCGAGCAACACGACTTCGCGCCCCGACTCTGCGCACTCTGCGAGGATCTCCGCGATGGGCAGGACCTCCACAGGATTGACGACATGCAAAGAGCCCTTTTCCCACTCGTAGCTCTCGCGGTAGGCATTGCCCTTCTGTGCATCCAAGAGGCTCACGATGCGGATGCCCGAAACGGGATAGTGGAAGGCGAGCGCCTTGAGCGTCGAGACGCCGACGATGGGAAGATTCAAGGCATACGCCATAGCCTTCGCAGCCGCCAGTCCGATGCGCAGCCCCGTAAAGGAGCCCGGACCGATGCTGACGGCAATGCCCTCAAGATTCTCTTTCCTGACGTTTGCCATGCGCAGGACTTCCTTTATATGGGGCATCAGCGTCTCCGAGTGCGTGAGCTTGGCCTGCATCGTCAGCTCCGCTGCGAGCTTATCGACAGAAGCCACGGCGACACTCGAGACTTGCGTTGCCGTATCAATGGCTAAGATAGACAAATGACTCCAACTCCTTTATGAATTCCTGATAGCGCTCTCCGATACTCGCGAAGGTGATGCGGCGTCCATCCGCATCGTCCGACTTCTCGATGCGGACCTCGACATGATCCTCTGGCATGCACTGCGGAAACTTGTCCGACCATTCGATGACGACGATGCCCTCTGGGTCCTCCGTGTATTCATAGAAGCCGATGTCTTCGAGCTCCTCCTCCGTCTCGAGGCGGTAGAGGTCGAAATGGTAGATCGGGCAGATGCCTTCGTATACGTTCATGAGGTTGAACGTCGGGCTCGTCACCTCGCCTTCGACGCCGAGCGTATGCGCAAGGCTCTGGACGAACAAGGTCTTGCCGACTCCGAGGTCTCCCTCCAGGCAGAGCACAGTTCCCTCCCGTATCTTTTGTCCAACCATCTCGGCCAAATGGGCAGTCTCCTCGGGAGAATTCGTTGTACAGGTAAACATTTTTGTTTCTTATCGCTCCTATATGGTATAGTCTCATAGTCTGTAGTCAAAACGTATCCTCATTATATCACACGGAATTCATTCGGTAAATCAGCAGGCAGTCCCTTATTTAATAATTATTATCCGTAACTAATTTATTTAACAAAATATGGTATGCGGCGATACAAGTAGATAAAATTAGCATTCGAGAGATAATCTTCTTCAATCGCTCCATATGGATATTTCTATTTGCTGTCATATGCCGTATAATCAAAGCATAGCAAGTGAGCAACACCGGTGAGCGGCCGACAGCCGACAGCCGGTACCCACCTACGATGTGTATGAAAATCAAGATATATTTTAGGAGGCTATCATTATGAAAAAGTTTGTTTGCACGGTTTGCGGTTATGTTTATGAAGGCGAAGCAGCTCCGGCTGAGTGCCCGATCTGCCATGCTCCGGCATCCAAGTTCGTTGAGCAGAGCGGTGAGATGACGTTCGCAGATGAGCATCGCGTCGGCGTTGCTAAGGACGTTGATCCGCGCATCCTCGAAGGCCTTCGCCAGAACTTCACGGGCGAGTGCTCCGAAGTCGGCATGTACCTCGCTATGAGCCGCCAGGCTGATCGTGAAGGCTATCCGGAAATCGCAGAGGCTTACAAGCGCTATGCATTCGAAGAAGCAGAGCATGCTGCTAAGTTCGCTGAGCTCCTCGGCGAGGTCCTGACGAACAGCACGGAGAAGAACCTCACGATGCGCATCGATGCAGAGCACGGCGCTTGCGCTGGCAAGAAAGAGCTCGCAACGCTCGCAAAACAGCTCGGCCTTGATGCTGTCCATGACACGGTTCACGAGATGGCAAAAGACGAGGCTCGCCATGGCCGCGGCTTCAAGGGCCTCTTCGACCGTTACTTCGGCAAATAATCCCTTGTCCTAAACTCCTAAACATCATATAATCCACACTAAGACCTGTTCTGCAGCGCATCCGCAGAGCAGGTCTTTTGTATACTAAAAAAGATATTTTATTTTTTTATACACGCCTATTGAAAAGAGACAGCAAAAGCCTTATACTAAGCGTGACCTGAACTGCAACGGAGCAAGAGGACTGGCATCGCCATGTCTCTTGCTCCGTTTCGTTCAGGGAACGGTAATCAAGCGATACAATACAGGAAGGGTTGTGTTATGAGAAGCTTTATCCTCAACGAAAACGAAATGAATGAAATGGCCAAGAGACAACCGACGCCATTCCTCATGCTGTCCGTCGACCGGGTTGCCGAGAACTACGCGTTCCTGCGCAAGCACCTGCCGCGCGCCGGCATCTACTACGCCATCAAGGCGAACCCGCATCCGCGCGTGCTCGAGCGCCTCTTTGTGCTTGGCTCGCACTTCGATGTCGCCTCAGCCGGCGAGATGGAGATGCTCCACGCAATAGGTGTCGACGGCTCGCGCATGATCTACGCCAATCCGGTCCACGATGCACGCGGTTTTTCGGCGGCCTCCCGTCTCGGCGTCCGCCGCTTTACGTTTGACGATGCCAGCGAGATTCCCAAACTCGCTGCCGCGGCGCCCGGCGCCGATGTCCTCGTGCGCGTGCAGGTCCACAACAGCAAGGCGCTCGTCGACCTCAACACGAAGTTCGGCGCACCGTTCGATAAGGCCCTGCCTCTCTTGCGCAAGGCCGAACAGTCCGGACTCCACGCCAAGGGCATCTGCTTCCACGTCGGCAGCCAGTCCCTGTCCACCGCAGCGTACGAAGAAGCGCTGCTGCTCGTTCATCACCTTTTCCTTGAGGCCGAAGCCTCCGGCATGCACCTGACCGATCTCGATATCGGCGGCGGCTTCCCGATCCCGTCGGCTGAAGGGCTGCACGTCGACCTCGCCGCCATGCTCGAGGCCATCAACCGACAGCTCGACCGCCTGTTCCCGCACACGGCCGTCTGGACGGAGCCGGGCCGCTTCCTCTGCGGCACAGCCATGAATCTCGTGACCTCCGTCATCGGCACGAAGCAGCGCGGCGATATCCCGTGGTACATCCTCGACGAAGGCATCTACGGCGTCTTCTCGGGCATCCTGTTCGACCACTGGGAATATCCGCTGCACTGCTTCGGCAAGGGCAGGAAAGTCCCCTCGACATTCGCGGGGCCGAGCTGCGACGGCATCGATGTGCTCTACCGCGATTTCCCCGCACCGAAGCTCCCGATCGGCGCCAAGGTGCTCGTCAGCGACATCGGCGCCTACACGACAGTCTCCGCCACGCGCTTCAACGGCTTTGAGCCCGCCCCCGTCCTCATCTGGGAGGACCAGGCCGACCTCGTCGCCAAGAGCCGCAAGACCAGCAAAGCCGATAAAGCATCCGAGTCATGCCTTGCGCAGATGCCCTGACATTCGGACAGGCTGAGATGCGGGCAGCAAAAAACTCCGCTCCTGCCGTCATTCATGATGCATGACGGCAGGAGCGGAGTCTTTTTATTCTGCTATGAAATCAGGTCAGACGATTTTCGTCGACCAGCTCTCGATGTTCCAGACGGTGTCGACGAGGTCTTCGTAGAAGTCGGGCTCATGCGAGACGAGCAGCAGCGTGCCCTTGTACTCCTGCAGTGCGCGCTTGAGCTCTTTCTTGGCCTCGACGTCGAGGTGGTTCGTCGGCTCGTCGAGCACGAGCAGATTGACCGGCTTCTGCATGATCTTGGCCAGTCGGACCTTGGCCGCCTCGCCGCCTGAGAGCGCCGTCATCTTCGTCGTGATGTGCTCATTCGTCAGGCCGCACGAAGCCAGCGCCGCACGCACCTCAAAGTTCGTCATGCCGGGGTACTCCTGCCAGAGCTCTTCGAGGGCTGTGTTCATATTGCCCTTGGCCTCCTCCTGTTCGAAGTAGCCGACCGAGACGAATTCGCCATGCTCGATATCACCTGAAACCGGCTTGATGAGGCCGAGCAGCGTCTTTAAGAGCGTCGACTTGCCGAGGCCGTTCGTGCCGAGGATCGCGATCTTCTTGTTGCGCTCGACCTTGATGTCGACAGGCTTCGTCAGTGGCGTGTCGTAGCCGAGCACGAGGCGCTGCGCCTCGATGACGAAGCGCGACGGCGTGCGGTCCGACTGGAAGTGGAAGTGCGGTTTCGGCTTCTCCTGGCGCTTCGTCAGAACTTCCATCTTGTCGAGCTTCTTCTGGCGGCTGTTGGCCATGCCGCGCGTCGCGACGCGCGCCTTGTTGCGCTGGATGAAGTCCTGCTCGCGCTTGATCTCCGCCTGCTGGCGCTCATAGGCCACTTCTTCCTGGCGACGCTTGAGCGCAGCCATCTCCTCAAACTTCTCGTAGCTTCCCGTGTAGCGCGTGAGCTTGTAGTTGTCGACATGCCAGATGACATTCGTCACGGCATTGAGGAACGGCACATCATGAGAAATGACGATAAAGGCGTTCTCGTAATTCGTCAGGTAGTTCTTGAGCCACTCGATGTGCTCGGCGTCGAGGTAGTTCGTCGGCTCGTCGAGCAGCAGGATTTCCGGGTTCTCGAGCAGGAGCTTCGTCAGGAGGACCTTCGTGCGCTGGCCGCCCGAGAGCTCGTCCACCTTGCGGTCAAGGCCGATGTCGCGCAGGCCGAGGCCGCCTGCGACCTCTTCGATGCGCGCGTCAATCGTATAGTAGCTGCCCGCCTCGAGGATGTCCTGTATATCGCCGACGTCCTTCATGAGCTTGTCCATTTCCTCTGGCGTTGCCTCCCCCATCTTGTCGTAGGCCGCAAGCATCTCCTGCTCGAGCGTCACGAGGTGGTCGAATGCCGTGCGCAGCGTTTCCCGGATCGTCATGCCCGGCTTCAGCGCCGCATGCTGGTCAAGATACCCGACCTTTGTGCGCTTCGCCCAGGTCACCTGCCCCGCATCCGGCGTCAGCTTGCCCGTGATGATTGCCATGAACGTCGACTTGCCCTCGCCATTCGCCCCGACCAGCGCCACATGCTCCCCCTTCAGCAGGCGGAACGAAACATCCTCAAAAATCTCCCGCCCGCCATAGCTGTGCGAAAGATGCGAAACCTCCAATACGCTCATACATTACTCCTTACATACATTTGTGTAGTCGTGATGATATCGAAAAAATAGAGGCTGCATCCTGCAGTCTCTATCTTGAGTCCAGATATGATTATAGCATAAGATGATGGATACAGCCATCACCTTCTCTTCACTTGTCCGCAATAAAAGTCGGAACGACGTGATGTCGACTGCCCTCAAAGAGCTTCCAGGAACGAGACGCACCGGAATTTGACTGGGTACAGTCGGCTTACTCGCGTATAGTCGAGCATGGGCCGACGAATTGACCAGTCCATTTATGTCCGCAAGTCGCCAAACGGACTATCATCATCTTATTTTGACAAAGTTGCCAATCCTCTCTGCAGGATATTGCAGGCCGCATTCCTGTCACGGTCATGGATCACATGACAGGACGGACACTGCCATTGACGGTCGGACAATTGCAACCGCTGCCCTGTCGGCAAGATATAGCCACAAGCAGAGCATCGCTGAGTCGTGTACGCCGGATTGACCTTGACGAATATGCGTCTGTAGCGCTTAGCCTTGTATTCCAGAAAATCTAAGAAAGTCCGCCACCCTGCTTCATAAATTGCTTTGGTACACCGCCGCAACTGAATGAGCCTGCTGATATCCAGCTGCTCGGCAACAATCGTCTCGTGATTCTTGATCAGATCCATTGCCTGAACATGCAGGAAATCTTGCCGCTGACGTTTGATTTTCTGTTTCAACCTCGCAACCAGACGCCTCTGTGCTTGATATCGCACACTTCTACGAAGCGGGATATGCTGTCGTCGGCAGCCTCGCGCTTTCCGCGATAAGATGCGCTGTGCACGTGTTACTCTTCGCTTTGTTCGCTGGATATACACAGGATGATTCACACAGCGTCCATTGGAATCCATATAAAAATTCTTGAGATTGAGGTCAATACCTATCGCAGAACCAGTTTTCGGCAAAGAAGTTACGAACGGTTCATCTGAGGCAAGTTGCATGGATAAGAAATAACCTCCACAGGCATCTCTCGAGACGGTCATCGTGCCAATGCGCACAGAATGCATCGAAAAAATATGTACAAGAATTTTCCGTGAACCTTTACAACGAATGCGCCCGAGCTTCGGTACATACACATGTGAAGTATCGCGAAAACCCGCACTGCCATTCGTCAAGGTTGCCTCTGACACGCGTTGGCGATTGTAGTGTGGATTTGTCTGATAGCTGAGTGCATAGGTCCTGCGATGAAATGCTGGCGGATTTTTCGTTTCACTACATCGATAGCACTTCCACGCATGGGCATAGTTCTTCTTGGCATTCGCAATCATATTGGCATCCAAGTCCACATCATCCATCCATAAAAAATGTGCTTTCAATGATATGACGGATTTGATTCGCTCACGCAATACCTGAATTCGTTCTGTAATACCCTGAATGTATATCGACAACTTACCGAAAGCAGCTATCTCCTTACTGCAAGCAATCATCTCATTATAGATGAATCTCGCAGTCTCCGCATTCTTCTTGATGATTCTTTTCTGCTGATGACTTGGATATATGCGCAAACGAATGCCGGAATGGTATTTGTATTCTGACATTTTTTCAACATCATACTTCTCCTACAACGAGCCCTTCTCAGTTTAATTATATCATATCAAAATCCTATTTACCACCTCAATTAAATAAATATTCTGTTTTTATCTAATTAAAAGAATCAAAAAGGAGACTGCAAGATACAGCCTCCTTTTTGATATACATCTTCCTCATAAAAATAGACAAAACATCATTACATTTCTATACTTACTGCATAGCCTCAATCTTATCTAATTTAAGAGAATACCCCATAAGATCTCCTACATCAGTAATCGTACCATATACTGTTACATTCTCCCCTTTCTTGAGCTTCAAGATAGAATCTTTCAGATCTTTATTATCGCTCTTAATATCACAGCGAACATGTAACATCGTGTAATTGGGGTCAGTCCCTTCTACTGTAATATATTTCAAATCTGAATCGATGTTAAGAATCTTTCCCCCTATAATCTTTACATCTTTCTTCTTGTAGTTCTGATTTGCTGAAGCTGCATTTTCTTTTGCCTCCTTTATCAAAACATTGATATCCGCATCAGCATAAACTTTCTGCTTTGCCTGCGCTGCTCCGGACGATGAACTTGAAGAAGACGTAGTAGTTGTTGCTTTGCTCTGATCTTTTGTCCCACCACCAGCGCAGCTTCCAATCAATCCTATAACAACTGCAATACCAATAACACCTAAACATCCTGTCTTAAATTTACCCATTTGAATAACATCTCCTTATAGAATAACTCAATTCATCTTATAAAGACATTATTCTCCCCCCCATGGATTATCCTGCTTATAAACAAATTTTTTTCAAATAACAAAAAAGGCCCTCTATTTCCATAGAGAGTCTTATCATTTTTAAAATGGTCGGAATAGGGAGATTTGAACTCCCGACCTCTTCCACCCCAAGGAAGCGCGCTACCAAACTGCGCCATATCCCGACGACAAGTTATATTATACAATAGAGTCGCGGTCTTGTAAAGTGGCAAATGCGCTACCCGGTCAGATGAAGTACTCGATCGTGTCCTGGGCGGTCTTCTTGGTGCGCTCGTTGAAGAGCAGCACAGCCTCGCGGTCTTCAACGGGACCGAGGGCGTAAGGGGCGTTCTCCTCGCGGTTGAAGCAGTCGGCCGGTACGATGCGGTTGTAGGCCATGGGGTGCTGCAGAGTCATCTCGATGCCGGTGCCCTGGAACTCATCAGACTCCTTGGGCACGTACCAGGGGTCGAACATCAGGATGCGGCCATCGGGCAGCTCGCCGGTCAGAAGGGCGTAGTGCTCGACATCATAAAAGAGGCGCACAACGGCTGCACCGCCGCGGTGCAGGGCATCATTGATGAAGCTCTCCTGCCCGATGTAAACGGATTTTCCTGAAAGGTACTGGCTCGAGAGCGGCAGATTCGTCGCACGGCCAAAGCCGTCAAGCCAGTTCGAGAGGAACATCATCGCCATGCGGCTCGTGCCCGCGCGCCCCGGTTCCCCGTTCTGGCTGTAGCAGTCGAGGCTGTAGAGCATGACATTGCGGATGATCTCCGGCGGGATCTCCTCGCGCTCAAAGAGATAGCTGACTGCATTGAGCATCGTCGTCGGACCGCAGTCATACTCCGAGAACTGATAGCGCAAAGGACTCTTCATAAATTATACTCCCATCTAAAAAGCTCTTGTGGCTCAGCGCAGTGAGCCGAGGTAGTGCACGCCGTCGATGTACGGCACGCCGCTGAAATTGAGGAAGGTCGCCGTCGAGGCAATGACCTTGCGCAAGTAATGCTTGCCATAATCACTGCTGAAGCTGAACCAGCTGCTCATCGACTGCAGGACAATCGGCGTTCCTGCGTCATCCTGTCCGAGGTACATCATGACATGCGTGTTGTTGGCCAGCAGCGTGCCCGGCACGCACGACTCCAGCGCGGCCAGCCGGTCCGCTTCGCCCATGCCCGACAGGTCGATGACATTCGCCATCGACTTAGCCTGCTGGTCGGCATCGCGCGGCAACTCGATGCCCATGCTGCGGTAGACGTCACCGACGAATGAGGAGCAATCGACGCTGTCATCGAGACCGCCCCAGCCGTACTCGTCGCCGAGGAAGCGGAATCCCTGGCGCACGAAGTTGTTCTCGGTGCAGGGCAGGAAGCCTTCGTGCAGCGTCGCGTCAAAGGCGGCCGGGCGCCTCTTTATCTGCAGTGTGCCGTTATCGCTGACCGGCATCAGGAGGACCTTGTCCCCATCTGCGCCCGCGGCGAGCGGTATCTTTGCGCCCATCTGGAAGAGCAGCGACTCCCCTGCTCCATTTTCCATCGTCTTCTTGTTGGCCGTGACGACCGCGAAGTCTGCGGGATGGACAAAATTTTCCCATGTCGCGCGATCCGTCTCGGCAAAGTCTTCCTTCGCGAGCCAGCCGTCGTAGAAGCGCGTGCGCACAAAGGCGAACTTCTTGTCGTAGCTGTCGCCGAGAACAGCCACCGGCTCAGCCGGGTCGAGTGCCGTCGCCTGCAAGGTGTCGTAGTGTACATCACCTGCGCTCTCGAACCAGCCTGCCGCCTCTGGCAGCAGGCGCAGGTTGGCGCGGCGCGTGACGACACCGTAGCGCGTCTCTGCGCGCTCCGGCAGTGCATCGAGATTGCAGTTCTTGCGCGCAAATGCGTAGCTGTAAGCCGTCAGGGCACTGCCATTCTTGTAGAGGGACGGCAGTTCGGCTGTATCAAAATCGCCACTCGCCTGGACCTTCTCGATGCGCTGCCGCACCTCTGCTCCAGAGACGCTCTCCGGCACCGACGCGAGGTCAAAGAGCGTATCATTGCGGCGACGCAGTGCCTCATTCGCGGCTTTGACCTGTTCCCCCGTCAGGAGGACTGTATCGCCCTGCGGATTACGCTGCGTCCAATAAGCCGCCGTCGCACGCGCATCCGTGATCTCCGGCGAAGCCTCTGCCCCCATACGGCCTGACAGGAGAAGCGTCAGGACGAGGAGAACGGGCAACAGGCGCTTGAATATGACAATCATCGCATCCATTCCTTTCTATACCGTATATGATATCTATTATAGCGCAGAGCCCTGCCGCTGTCATCTAAGAGAATACGCACGCGACGACGCTCTGCCCGCATCAGATTGTCTAGATGTTTTAAGCCAATTTTGCTATAATGGAAGAAAGCCGTCACGGCATGTATCAGCAGGGATACGACGGTGACGGCTTTTCACATTGCGCAGAGGGGACGGTGCATCTATGACAATCTTAGAGGAAATTGCAGAAAAACGGCAGCTGCTCCGAGCATCCAAATCAGAACGCATCTACAGGGAGGGCGGCCTCGTCATCGTGCCGGACAGCACGGCGTTCCGCCGTATCCTCGCCATCGGCGACATCCACGGCAACTGGCAACGCCTGCTGTCGCTCTGGCATCATGTCCCCTACGACCCGCAGGAAGACCTGCTCGTCTTCCTCGGCGACTACATCGACCGCGGCGCCTACAGTGCGGAAGTCCTGCAGATGGTCATGGAGCTCGCCGAGAAGAACCCGCATGTCATCACGCTGACGGGCAACCACGAGGCCATGATGATGCACTACTTCCAGGACCACAGCATCCGCGAGCCGATGGACATGAGCCACGGCTGGCTCCGCAGCGGCGGCCAGGCGACATTTGCGAGCCTGGCGCGCGTCTATCAGAGCGATCCCGGCATCTATCATCGGCTGCTGGAATTCGTGCTGTCGCTCGACCATCTCACCGCCGTCGGAGAAGAATACATCTTCACGCATGCGGGCTTCCTGCCCCAGAAATCGTACGAGGAACAGGTTGACGATATGCTCTGGATCCGCACGGAGTTCTACGAAGAATATGCGGGACGCGAGACGGTCGTCATCGGCCATACGCCAGTCCAGTACTTCGATGAAACGCGCCACCATCCCCGGCTGTTCCGCAACCACATCATCGACTGCGACACGGGCTCCTACCTGCCCGGCGGCCGCATCAGCTGCCTCAATGTCAAGAAGATGACATGCTGGCAGAGTGAGCCCGACGATCTCTGCCAAGATGACAGGAACGGCTGAATGTGAAGCGGCTTGCGTCAGCGCAGCGGGATATTGCTCTTGCTCACGCGCTCCGCAGCATTCGAGATGCCGAGCTCGTCGAGCATGCGCACAAAGGCGAGCTCGATGACCTCAGCGTACTGGCTCGGGCCGATGATGATCTCCTCGAGCGCCCCCTCGAGCGGCACCCCCGTCTGCGGCGCGGACGGGCTGCTCAGCGGCAACTTGTAGATGACCTGCGGGATGCCGTCGACGACGACGATGTCATGGTGGAGGTGGCTGCTGGCCAACTCATGATAGACAAAGCGCCATTCGCGCTCCTCGTTGAAGCCGGGGTTCTTGATGGAGAACAGCGAGGTCATGAGCATGTTGACGAAGTACTCGAGCACCTTTGCCGGTTCATAGCGGCGCAGGTCATCAAGGTATGCATCGATGTTGTCGAGCATCCAGTCAAATCCCCCTGTGAACTGCTCCTGCGTGAGGTATTCGACGGGAGTCAGCCGCAGCGGCAGAGGCTCCAGGCGCTGAAAGATGGACGTCGGCTTCAGGACAAAAGCCACGCCCGTCTTGCGGCCGTAAGCGCGCCACATCGAGAGGCGTCCCTTGCCACGCTCGCGCGGCCGGTGCTCCGAGACACAGGCCAGATATGTGTTCGTGATGTAGCGCTGCTCATTCTTGTTGAGGTCGCTCATCATCGAGTCGAGTACGTTCGTCCCCCAGTCGAGGCGCTCCGCCAGATGCTGGATGCGCTCGCGCCGGTAGTCCGATCCGTAGACCGTCTTGTTGAGCAGCTGGATGCCGTAGTCAATCTCGCGGTAGTCGTTCATGCAGGCCGCCGCGCGCATCCATAGTGCATGGCCCTTGAGGATATTGATGCCTGTGCTCGCGCTCGTGTAATAGGCAAAGCGCATGCGCTCGAGCCGCGTCTTCTCCAGCCGCCGCGCGTAAATGGGCTGAAAGATCTTCAAGAAAGCCCCGAGTTCTTCCAATCGTGTTGAATCCATATCCGGCCATCCCCTTCCGATCACCATGCACTCCAACAAATGTTCATTTCACTAATCATTATATCACAGACAGCAGGAGGTTTTCCCATGAGCAGACGACCAAAGATCAAGATCACCATCACAGACCGCCGCGGCAAGAAGGGCTGCCATCACGGCCATCATGTCGGCGAGGTATTCGACTTCGACGAAGACCGCGGCAAGATCTGCCCGATGGCCATGCACTGCGCTTTCCCCTACATCGACATCCTGCGCTATGGCGGCACCATCCCCGGCCAGGAAAAGGGCAAGGCCGAATTCTGCTGCTCCGACGCCGACACCATCATGGTCTTTGAGGCCGAGATTGTCGAGAAGAAAAAAGACGAGCAGGGGGAGACCGACAAAGCATAAAGCGATACAAGAAGAGGGGCAGCACCAGATGAAGGTGCTGCCCCTCTTGCCTATTCCGATTCACATCCTGCCCCGCCGCTCGGCATCTTCTACGATGCGCTTCTTCCAATTGGACGACAGAGGCGCCTTGCTGCACCGCACCTCGCGGATAGCCTCGTCCATGACCTCGTAGTTCAGAGCCGTCCCTTTCTCGTCGTTCAGATATGTCGCGGCAAAGTCGGCGCAGATGCCAAGTCTCCCCGCCACGCGGATGGCATCGATATTAGCGCCGAGGAACAGGAATTCCCAGCCGTACTTCTCTTTCTGGCGCTCGACCATCGTCTTGACCTTCGCGTATGTGTAGCGGCGGCTGGCATTCTCCAGACCGTCAGTCGTGATGATGAAGAGCGTCTTTTCGGGGCGGTCCTCCTCGCGCGCGTACTTGTGGACATTGCCGATGTGATGGATTGCACCGCCGACAGCATCTAAGAGCGCCGTGCAGCCCCGCACGAAGTAAGTCTCCTCTGTCAGATTCTCCACCTTCGCGATTGGCACACGGTCGTGGATCACATCGCATGCGTCGTCAAACAGCACGGTCGAGACGATGGCCTCGCCCTCCTCTTTGCGCTGCTTCCGAATCAGCGAGTTGAACCCGCCGATGGTGTCTGCCTCCAGCCCGCTCATCGAGCCGCTGCGGTCTAGGATGAATACGACCTCCGTCAAACCTTTTCTCATGATTGCCTACCCCCTTGCCTTTTGTATCTTCATTGTACCGAAAGCAAGAGGTCTTGCGGTCGCTTGCCATGCGACAAATTCAGCAGCCGAGCAACGGCTGGCCAAAGGCGAAGAGCGTCTCGTTGATGGTGAAGATATCGTACTCCTGATGCACGATGAAGTACTCCACGATGATGTCCAGCTTGTTGCTGTGCGAGAGCGCATAGCCCGCCCGCGCGATGAAGTCGCGCGTCTCGTCGAGATTGAGTTCGAGCGCCACCGCAAAGGCAAGCGCCGTCCGCTTGCTCGGCTGGTAATCCGGGTTATTGCGTATCTTCGAGAAGAGCTTGCGGTCGACATTAGCCCGCTTGTAGACCTCTGGGTCCTTCCTGCCCTTCGCATCGATGAGGCGCAGCAGCGACTCTGAGAACGTGTCGTCCATCGCCTCGAGCCAATCGTCCAAGGACCGCTTCTCCTCTGCCGTACGGCTTCTCGGCGGCAACATGCCAGGGGATTTCAACAGCATCTCGTCGCGCGAGCGCTCAAACAGCACACGCTCCTGCAAGCGCCGCCTGCGGTCATCGCCGCGATATTCCTGTTCGAGATGCACGTCCACGTAGTGCTCATCGAGATAGCTCTTCACATCGTCAAAGAGACTGCCGGAAAGTTGAAAGGACTTCTTGTCAAAGACCACGAGATAGACGTCCATATCCTGTTCATGTTGTTGCAGGAAATCGCGGATGGTATGCACGGCCGTGGCGATGGCGATGTCTGCAGGACAGCCGAAGATGCCAGCCGAAATCAGGGGAAACGCCACCGAGTGGCAATCATGTGCCTCTGCAAGCGCAAGAGAATTCTCGTAGCATGCAGCCAAGAGCTCACGCTCCCCGTGACTGCCGCCCCGCCAGACTGGGCCTACCGTGTGGATGACAGACTTGGACGGCAGCCCGTACCCCGGCGTGATGAAGGCCGCGCCAGTAGCGATATCGCCAATCTTCTGCCGTGCGGCCAAGAGTTCCGGCCCCGCCGCCCGATGGATGGCCCGGTCCACCCCGCCGCCTACGACAGGCCGCGGATTCGCCGTATTGACAATAGCATCCACCTGCATCTTCGTGATATCATTGCGGATGATGGTTAATGGCATGGTATTCTCCCTTCTCAAAATCTCGTTCACTCATGATTCCTGGCCGGCGAACTGGGTCTCGTAGAGGGCGCGGTAGCGGCCATTCTGCTGCAGGAGTTCTTCGTGTCGGCCGTGCTCGACGATGCGGCCCTGGTCCATGACGATGATCTCGTCGGCGTCGCGGATAGTCGAGAGGCGATGGGCGATGATCAGGCAGGTGCGGTCGTGCATGAGGCGCGCCATGGCGTCCTGGATGCGCGTCTCGGTGCGCGTGTCGACGTTCGAGGTCGCCTCGTCGAGTATCAGGATGCGCGGCGAAGCGAGGCAGGCGCGCGCGATGGCGAGAAGCTGGCGCTGACCAGCCGATAGTTCGGCACCGGCGCTCTGCAGGACAGTCGCGTACTGCTGCGGCAGATGCGCGATGAAGTCGTCCGCATGGGCGAGCTTGGCCGCCCGCCGAACCTCGCTCATCGTCGCCTCCGGCCTGGCGTAGGCAATGTTGTTGCGGACCGTATCGGAAAACAGCACGGTGTCCTGCAGGACGATGCCGACGAGCCGCCGCAGGCTGACCGGCGCATACATGCGGATATCCTCGCCATCGAGCAGGATCTCCCCTTCATCGAGCTCATAGAAGCGCATCAGCAGGTTGACGATAGTCGTCTTGCCGGACCCTGTCGCCCCGACGAGTGCAATCTTGTGCCCCGCCCCGATCTTGAGGCTGAAGTCGTCGATGACGCGCTTCTCGGGCACATACGAGAAGCTCACATGGCAAAACTCGATCTCGCCCTTTGCATCAGGCGGCACCTCGCGGCCCTCCCGCTGCTCGTCCGGCTCGTCGAGCACGGCAAAGATGCGCTCCGCGCCCGCCAGTGCTGTCTCGACCTGGCCGTAGAGCTGCGCCATCTCATTGATGGGCCGCGTGAACTGCTTCGAGTAGATCGTGAAGGCCGAAATGACGCCGACCGTGATCCAGCCCTCGAGCGCGAAGTACGCACCGAAGACGGTGACGACGACGAACGAGAAATTCGAGATTGTGTTCATGAGCGGGCCCATCGAGGAGCCGATGCTCTCCGCGCGGATGCCGGTCTTTGTCAGGCTGTCTGCCGTCTGCACGAAGTCTGCCGTGACCTTAGCCTCGCGCGCATAGGCCTTGACCGTGCGCACAGCCGTGACCTTCTCCTCGACCATGCTGTTGAGCTGGCCGAGCAACTCCTGGCGCTCGCGGAAATAGCGGCCCATCTTCTTGGCGACACACTTCGTCGTCACAACGGTCACGACGGCCGTCATCCAGGTCAGCAGTGTCAGCGGCACACTGAAGGACAGCATGACCGCCGTCGTGCCGATGACCGACAGGATGCCGGCAAACAAGGTGCCGAGCGAAGTCGAGATGACCGTCGCGATGTTGTCGGCATCGTTCGTCATGCGGCTCATGAGGTCGCCGTGCGGATGGCGGTCAATCGAGGCGAGCGGCAGGCCGTTGATTTTCTCGAAGAGGTCTTTGCGCAGGCGCAGGATGATGCTCTGGCTCAGGCGCGCGCTCAGGCGCCCCTGGAAGAAGAGCAGCACGGCGTAGAGCGCACAGGCCCCGAACATCCACCAGAGGATGCCAGGCACGCGTTCGTACGCAGCGGCCGTGATGGCGTCGATGGCCTGGCTCATAAATACAGGTGCACTGACGCCGGCCGCCACGCTGACGGCGACGATGAACGTCAAGAGCACGACGCGCCACCGCTCCTCACGGAAGTAGCGCAATAGCCGCAGGCACGTCGCCTTGCGGTGCATGGCATGCTCGACTGGCGCCTTCATATGGCGGTGCGGGCCAAAGTGCGGCGCTTCTTGTCTCTTTCGTGCCACCTTCACTCCCCCTTCCCACTCTTTGCGCGCAGCTGTGAGGCGCAGATTTCCTGATAGACCGGGCAGCTCGCCAGCAATGATTCATGGCTGCCGCAGGCGACGAGCCTGCCGCCGTCGAGCACGGCGATGCGGTCGGCACGGCGCGCCGTCGCGATGCGCTGTGCGACGATGATCTTCGTGAGGCTGCGCCCCTCGCGGTGCAGAGCCTCTGTGTAGTCATCCAGCGTCCTGTAAAAAGCGGACTCTGTCCGCAGGTCGAGCGCGCTCGTGCTGTCATCGAGCAGCAGGATTTCCGGCTTGCGGATGATGGCCCGCGCGAGCGCGAGCCTCTGGCGCTGACCGCCCGACAGACTCGTACCGCCCTCGGCCACTTCCGTCGCATATCCCTTTGACTGCCTCTCGATGAAGTCCGCTGCCTGCGCAATCTTCGCCGCCCTGCGGATCTCTTCATCGGATGCCGCGTCCATGCCCCAGGCGATGTTCTCGCCGATCGTCATTGAGAAAAGCTCCGTCTTCTGCAGGACGATGGCCATCTTCTGGCGCAGGGCGCGCAGCGCATACGTGCGGACATCCACGCCGTCGACGAAGACCTCGCCTGCTGTCGCATCGTAGAAGCGCGGCAGCAGCGCGAGCAAGGTGCTCTTGCCCGAGCCTGTCGCGCCGACGATGGCCAATGTCTCACCGCGTGCCACGGCAAGGGAGATATCGGTCAATACGTTCTCCTGCTGGCCGGGATAGCAAAACGAGACATGGCAAAGCTCGATGGCAGCAGTCTTGCCCGGGGCGCTGGCTTTGCTCCCCTCTCCGCCATCCACGATAGCGGGCTGCGTCGCCAGAACTTCTTCCAGCCTGCGCTTCGACGTCATGCCGCGCGCGAAGATCTGCATGATCATCGCGAACATCAGGATGCCGTTGAGGATCAGCACGATGTACGTCAACGCGGCCATGACCGTGCCCGGGCCGACCATGCCCGCCTGCACATCGAAGGAGCCGATGTAGATGACGGCAATCAGCGCGATGTTCAAGACGATGTTGACGAGCGGCAGCAGGCAGGCGATGAGCAAGAGGACGCGCAGCTGCGCCGCCGCGAGGTCTTCATTGGCCGCGCCGAAGCGCTCATTCTCGCGCGCCTCCTGCCCGTAACCCTTGATGACGCGCGCCCCCTGGATGTCCTCCTGCATGACGTTGTTGAGCCCATCAATCTTCTGCTGCACGAGCAAAAAGAGCGGGCTGCTGCGCCAGACGACGACTGCGACCTCAATGAGGATGACCGGCACGGCAAGCGCCGCAATCATGCTGAAGTGGATGTCGAGCGTCAAAAGCGCCGCTGTACCCGCAATCAGGAAGGTCAGGCTGCGCACGACACCGCGCAGCGCGGCGCTGACCATCGTCTGCACTTGCGTCGTATCGCTCGTGATGCGCGTGATCAAAGAGCCCGTGCGGAACGCATCGATCTGCTCCATCGACAGATGCATGATGCGCTGGAAACAGTCCTTGCGGATGTCGTTGCCGAAATTCTGCGCGCAGAAATTGACACAGATGGCTCCCATGACGCCACAGAAGCCGCCGAGCAGGACAATCAGGACCATCGAGAGGCCTGTCTGCGCCACGAGTGGGAGGTCCGGCACGCCGCCGTGATTCAGGCCCAGCACACCTTCATTGACGATGGACTCCATCAGGCGCGGCTGATAGAGGTCGACGAGGACTTCCCCGACCATGAACACAATCGTCATCGCAGCATAGTGGCGGTACGGCTTAATGTATTGCAGCATATCTTCTCCTCTGCCAGAATCCCAAAAAAATCCTGCCGCCCGCAGGGGCTGACAGGATTTTCGATGCCCAGGCATCACATACAATCGCAGCGCACAGCACTGTCACATCGTCGGCGGCAAGATCTCGATCCAGTAGCCATCCGGATCGCTGATGAAATAGATGCCCATCTCTTCATTCTCGAAACAGATGCAGCCCATCGCCTTGTGTTTCTCATGAGCAGCCTCGAAGTCGTCCGTGCGCACCGCGAGATGGAATTCATTTTCGCCGAGATTGTACGGTTCCTTGCGGCCGTGGATCCAAGTGAGCTCGAGTTCGTGCTGCGTCTGGCCGCCATCGGAAAGATAGGCGAGCGTAAAGCCCGGCCCCTCGAGCTTGCGGGCCGGCTTGAAGCCGAGCGCCTCTTCATAGAATTTCAGGCTGCGCTCGAGGTCGAGCACATTGAAGTTGTTGTGGGCAAACTGAAATTTCATGGTCATGTTCCTTTCTGTCAATACCCCAGATTTTCGCGAATCAGGATCAGCTCACATCGCTCTACCTGCATGGGCCTTTCCCAGATGATGTTGAGCGTGCAGCAGATGCGCTCCGGACTCTTGCAGTCATAGCAGCGGTCTGCCTTCACGGCACACGGCGTCTTACGATGCAGGCGATGCGCATTGAGCGGGCTCGCTACATTGCGCGCACGATGGATGGCACTGTGGAGATCCGGAGCCATCTTGTTCTCACCGACGACGAAATAGACACACTCGTGTTTCGTCAGCGTGGCAGCGACGCGGTTGCCGCTGCCGTCAATGTTGACGAGCTCGCCCGTCTCTGCGACACCGTTGAGCGACGTGATGTAGACATCTGCTGTATAAGCTTTCGCCTTCGCCTCATCACCCGTCATCTCCTTACGCCAGTGCCAGTAAAGCGTGTTTTCCGGCTTGAGTTTCTCATAGAGGCCCATCTCCTCCAGCGTCATCGAGCCGCCAAAACCGACAGTCTTGCCCTTGATGGTCTGCGTCAGGTACGACGCAGCATCCTCCTTCGTATCGAACACCTTGAGCACAATGCCGCGCTTCCTGAGATTTTCCTCAAACGCTCCCGTATCCATAATAGACCTCCTATCGTACACACTATCTATATCTCTTTCCTCTCCAGTATAACAGATTTATGCCATCAGACAAGTACGCACTTTTTCCTCTCCATGGCCCGCGCACCGTGACTTTTCAGATGAACGCTTTGCGCGTATAATGAAGACGCGATAACCACACAAGAAAACGAGGGATTCAATCATGGAAAAGCATTTTGACATTAACGAGCAGGGACTCAGCATCCGCTGCAAACTCATCTGCAGTGCAAGTGACAAGACGGCGCGGTCCTTCGACCACATCGCCATCGTCACGCACGGCTTCGGCAGCAACAAGGAAACCGCCGGTACATCGAATTTTGGCGAACATCTGACATCCAAGTACAAGGGCTGGGGCGTCATCGCCTTCGACTGGCCCTGCCACGGCATGGACGCGCGCAAGAAATTGACGGTCGGCGAATGCCTGACCTACCTGACCATTGTCACCGAATACGCCAAGCGCGAGCTGCAGGCCAAGGATGTCTGCATCTACTCGACGAGCCTCGGCGGCTACCTGACACTGCGCTACCTCATCGAGGTCGGCAACCCCTTCCGCAAGATTGCGCTGCGCTGCCCGGCCATCCACATGTACGAGACGATGTACAGCCGCATCCCGGATGCTGACAAGACGAAACTCGCAAAGGGCAAGGAAATCCAGGTCGGCTTCGAGCGCAAGATGAAAGTCGACCAGGCCTTCTTCGACGACCTCAAGTCCTTCTGCCCGCTCGACCACGAGTACTTCGACTTCGCCGACGCGATGATGATCCTGCACGGCACGAAGGACGAGATGGTTCCCTTCGAAAACGCCAAAACGTTCGCCGAGAACAACGTCATCGAGTTCATCCCCGTCGAGGGAGCCAACCACCCGTTCCAGAACCCCAACGACATGGCGCTCGCCATCCACAAGATCATAGAGTTCTTCCACAAATAAGTCCCACATAGAAAAATCCGCCAGACTGCACCGGTCTGGCGGATTTTTATACGAACCAGCTCTTATTCAAACTCGATCGTTGCGGGCGGTTTGCCGGTGCAGTCGTAAAGCACGCGGTTGACGCCTTTGACTTCGTTGACGATGCGGCTCGTGGTCTTCTGCAGGACTTCCCACGGCAGCTGGGCGCTCTCGGCCGTCATGAAGTCGCTCGTCATGACAGCGCGCAGGGCGATGGCGTAGTCGTAGGTGCGGCCGTCGCCCATGACGCCGACGCTGCGCATGTTCGTCAGCGCGGCGAAGTACTGGCCGAGGCCCTCGACGCCGGCTTTGGCGACTTCCTCGCGGTAGATAGCGTCGGCTTCCTGGACGATCTTGACCTTCTCGGCCGTGACCTCGCCGATGATGCGGATGCCGAGGCCCGGGCCCGGGAACGGCTGGCGGTTCACGAGGTACTCAGGCAGGCCGAGCTCGCGGCCGGCAGCGCGCACTTCATCCTTGAAGAGCAGGCGCAGCGGCTCGACGATCTCCTTGAAATCGACGAAGTCGGGCAGGCCGCCGACATTGTGGTGGCTCTTGATGACGGCCGACTTGCCGAGGCCGCTCTCGATGACATCCGGGTAAATCGTGCCCTGGACGAGGTAGTCGACAGCACCGATCTTCTTGGCCTCTTCCTCGAAGACGCGGATGAATTCCTCGCCGATGATCTTGCGCTTCTTCTCCGGCTCCGTCACGCCCTTGAGCTTCTCGTAGAAGCGGTCTTTGGCGTTGACGCGGATGAAGTTGAGGTCGTACGGGCCTTCCGGGCCGAAGACGGACTCGACCTGGTCGCCCTCGTCCTTGCGCAGCAGGCCGTGGTCGACAAAGACGCAGGTCAGCTGCTTGCCGATGGCCTTGGAGAGCAGCACGGCTGCGACGGACGAGTCGACGCCGCCCGACAGCGCGCAGAGTGCCTTGCCCGTGCCGATCTTGGCCTTGAGCTCCTCGATAGTCGTCTTGACGAAGGAGTCCATCTTCCAGTCGCCCTTGCACGCGCAGACGTTGTAGACGAAGTTGTGGAGCATCTCCTTGCCCTGCTCCGTGTGCATGACTTCCGGATGGAACTGCGTCGCGTAGAGACGGCGCTCCTCATCTTCCATCGCGGCGACCGGGCAGACCGGCGTGAAGGCCGTGACCGTGAAGCCCTCCGGTGCCTTGGCGATGTAGTCCGTGTGGCTCATCCAGCAGACGCTCTTCTCGCGCACGCCTGCAAAGAGCTTCGATGCCTTGCCCGCCTCATTGAGCGTGACTTCCGTCTTGCCGTATTCGCTCGTCGGTGCCGTCTCGACCTTGCCGCCGAGAAGATGGGCCATGAGCTGGGAGCCGTAGCAGATGCCGAGCACGGGGATGCCGAGCTCGAAGATCTCAGGGCTGCAGGTCACGGCGTCTTCCGTGTAGACGCTGTTCGGGCCGCCCGTCAGGATGATGCCCTTCGGCGCCATCTCACGGATCTTCTCCAGCGAAAGGGACTGCGGATGGACTTCACAGTAGACATGGTTCTCACGCACGCGGCGCGCGATGAGCTGATTGTACTGGCCACCGAAGTCCAGCACGAGGATCATTTCATTTACAGGCTTGCTCAATTTTGTTCCTCCCAAATCAAAAACCTACTTTTCTCAAATTATATCATAGGAGCGGTAAAAAAGAAACGCCGCATCAAGCGGCGTAACATTTCTTATGATGCGATATCATGTGCCAGCGGGTCTTCGCCGTACTGGTTCGCACCGCGCTTGCCGCGGATCATCATGAGGCAGACGATCAGCAGCATCGTGAAGAGGTTGAGCCCCTGCACGACCTGTGCCTCCATGCTGTCCTCCGGAAGCTCTGCGATCAGGCGGAAGAAGAACGGCTGCAGGATGGCGATGACGAGGTAGATGACGGCCAGCGGCTGTCCCATGCCGAGGTCGTGAAGCCGGCGCACGACGAGCGTGTAGATGGCGATGACCTCGATGATGGAGATGACGATAGCCGCGCCGTCGGCGACCTGCTTGCTGCCGAGCAGGCTGTAGAAGAGCGTGTAGAAGATCATCGCCACGATCGTGGAGACGACGATGACGCCAAGCAGCCGCATGATGAACGGCTTGCGGTTCAACCGGCCCTGGCAGCTGAAAAATTTCTCGCGCAGTTCCTGCGCATCAAGACGAACATTAAGACGTCCCATACTATCCCTCATTTCTTGTCGAATCCGCACGGCTGAAAACGGTACGGCGGTGGAAGCAGTGTTGCGTCAGATGTCTCCATCTTCATCTTCGGAGCCCTGACTTGTATAGTTCGACAGCATCCCTTGCCGTTCCTGCTTCAAATCCCTTCTGGTAGAGATTGGCCATCATCTTCTGGCGGTCCGCATCGTGCGGGTACTTGAGGGCGAGCACGCGCAGGGCGGCCTGCTTCTCGCGCTCATAGGTGTCCCTTGGCTTGCAGGCGTCGATGTCCTCTTTGGTGAAGCCCCGCTGGCGGAGCTTGAGGCAGATCTGGCGCACGGAATTGCGGCTCTCCGTGTAGAGAAAGGCGAACTGGCGCGCGCATGCTTCGGCATCGTTGAGGTAGCGGCGCTCCTTGAGGCGCGCGATGGCACCTTCGATCTCTTCGTCACGGTAGCCCTTGCGCGCGAGTTTCTCATAAAGCTTTGCTTCGCTGTACTCCTGGCGCGCGAGGATGTCGACGGCAGCTATGAGGGCCGTCTTCACCGGTTTTGCCGGTGTTGCGGAAGCCTCCCCCTCCGTTATGCCCTCTGCCCGTCGCGCGCGATTGCGGCGGGCGCGGCGGCGCGGGCGCGGCGTCTCCTCATCCGAGGCGCCTGAGCCTGCGTGGTAGCTGCGGTACATCATGCTTCGTCATCGGCCGGAGCGCCCTCATTTGCCCGCTCGGCCTCTGCCTCCGCCTGCTTGAGCGAATCGCCCGCCTCGGGATTCTCAAGCAGCTTGGCGCGGATCTTGGCCTCGATCTCCTCGCAGATGGCCGGCTGGTCGCGCAGGGACTGCTTGGCGTTCTCCTTGCCCTGGCCGAGGCGCGTGCCGTTGTACGAGAACCAGGCACCGCTCTTGTCGACGATGTCGAGGTCAACGCCCATGTCGATGATGCTCGAGAGGCGCGAGACGCCCTCGCCGTACATGATGTCGAACTCTGCCGTGCGGAACGGCGGTGCAACCTTGTTCTTGACGACCTTGATGCGCGTGCGGTTGCCGATGACATCCTGCCCCTGCTTGAGCGTGTCGATCTTGCGGACATCGAGGCGGACGGACGAGTAGAACTTCAGCGCGCGGCCGCCCGTCGTCGTCTCGGGGTTGCCGAACATGACGCCGACCTTCTCGCGGATCTGGTTGATGAAGATGGCCGCCGTGCGGGACTTCGCGATGATGCCCGTGAGCTTGCGCATGGCCTGGCTCATGAGGCGGGCCTGCAGGCCGACATGGCTGTCGCCCATGTCGCCCTCGATCTCGGCCTTCGGCACGAGTGCGGCGACAGAGTCGACGACGATGATGTCGATGGCGCCGCTGCGCACAAGTGCATCGACGATGTCGAGTGCCTGCTCGCCCGTATCCGGCTGTGAGATCAGGAGGTCATCGATGTTGACGCCGAGCTTGGCGGCATAGACCGGGTCGAGCGCGTGCTCGGCATCGATGAAGGCCGCGATGCCGCCGTTCTTCTGTGCTTCGGCGATCATGTGCAGAGTGACCGTCGTCTTACCGGAGGATTCCGGGCCGTAGACCTCGATGATGCGGCCGCGCGGGATGCCGCCGACGCCGAGTGCGATGTCGAGCGGCAGGATGCCTGTCGGGATGACCTCGATGTCCATGTGTGCCTTGGCATCGCCGAGGCGCATAATCGAACCCTTGCCGAAGTCCTTCTCGATCTTCTTCAGCGCATTCTCAAGCGCTTCCTGTTTGCTTGCTGCTTCTTTCTTATCTGCTGCCATGTAGTTCGCTCCTTTCATGACAATCCATCGTGATTGACGCATCTATGTTGACTCATTCGATTTCAGCGCATAGGGGTCAGTATATTCTTAGTATACCAAAAAAGGCACCCTCCTGACAAGGAAGGTGCCTTTCTATGGATAGCACATCGACTCTGCGATGGCATTCTGGATCACATGTAATCGGCCGAGGATTTCTTGCGCTCCTGCTTGACGAGGCCGAGCTTGGCGGCAATCCACTCCATGCCGACGAAGAACACGGGGATCAGGAAGATACCCATGGCCGTCGCGAAGAGCATGCCGCCGACGACGGCGACGCCCATGCCGTTACGCGCTGCAGCACCGGCACCCGTGGCGATGGCCAGCGGGACGCAGCCGATGATGAAGGCAAACGACGTCATGAGAATCGGGCGCAGGCGCAGGCCGGCCGCCTCGATTGCTGCCTTGACAGGCTCCATGCCGCGGTCGACGCGGACCTTCGCGAACTCGACGATCAGGATGGCGTTCTTCGCGGCAAGACCGATGATCGCGATGATACCGATCTGCATGTAGACGCTGTCCTGGAGGCCGGCGTTCTGGTGGCCGAACATCGCCTCGAGGATGGACAGGCCATACTCCGAGACGAGTGCGCCGAAGATGCCCGTCGGCACCGTCAGGAGGACGGCGAACGGGACGCTCCAGCTCTCATAGAGAGCTGCGAGGCAGAGGAAAACGAAGACGAGCGAGAGCACGAGGACCTGCATCGTCGAGCTCGAGGCCTTGGCCTCCTCACGGCTCTGGCCGGACCACTCGATATTGAAGCCCGTGCCAGCGTTCTGCTGGACGACTTCCTTGATGGCATTCATGGCCTGGCCAGAGGAATAGCCATTGCCCGTCTGGCCCGTGATCTGGATGGAACGCGTACCGTTGAAGCGGGAGATGTTCGACGGGCCCGACGTGAGTTTCGGACGCAGCAGCGTGTCGAGCGGGACCATCGTGCCCTTGCTCGACTTGACGAAGATGAACTTCATCTGGTCAGTCGAGCTGCGGTAGTCGTTGTCGGCCTGCAGCATGACCTTGTAGCTGCGGCCGAAGCGGTTGAAGTCGTTGACCTGATAGCCGCCGTAGTTGACCTGCATTGCGGCAAAGACATCCGAGAGCTGGATGCCGAGGTTCTTGACCTTCTCGCGGTCGACCTCATACTGGACGACCGGCGAGCCGACAGAGTACGTCGAGCGCACACCGGCGAGCTCCGGTCGCTGGTTGGCCTCCGCGACAATCTTCTTGGTGATGTCGTTGAGTTCCGTCTCCGTGTGGCCCGTCATATCCTGCAACTGGAGCGTCCAGCCGCCCGTCATTCCTAGGCCCGGCAGAGCCGGCGGGTTCATGGCGATGACCGTCGCCTCCGGCGCGACCTTGGCGCCAAGGCCAAATGTCGTGCGCACGGCCGCATTGATGGAAGAAGCTGCATCTTCACGCTGCGACCAGTCCTTCATGCCGACGACGATCATGCCGGCACTCGACGAGGAACCGCCAGAGAGCGGCGAGAAGCCTGTGATGGCCATCGTGCTCTGCAGGCCCTTGATATTTTCCATCATGGCCGCGTTGAGCTTGTCGACGACGGCCTGCGTGCGGTTGGCCGAAGTACCATCCGGCATCTCGACAGCTGCGAACATGTAGCCCTGGTCCTCGCTCGGGACGAAAGTCGACGGCAGGTTCTTGTAGATGATGCCGGCACAGCCCGAGACGATCAGCAGGAAGATGATGGCCAGGCGCGAGTGGCGGATGAAATTCGCCACGATGCCGACATAGCCGCGCTTCATGCGCTCAAACCAGTTGTTGAACTTGGCGAAGAAGCGGCCGAGCACGCCCTCGTCGTCCTTCTCCGTGTGCTGCTTGAGCATCATCGCGCAGAGCGCCGGCGTCAGCGTCAGGGCCACGAAGGCCGAGAGGCAGACCGAGACGGCGATCGTCAGGGCGAACTGCTTGTAGAGGACGCCCGTCATGCCGCCGAGGAAGGCGACCGGCACGAAGACGGCCGAGAGGACGATAGCGATGGCGATGACCGGGCCCTGGACTTCATCCATGGCGCGCTCCGTCGCATCGACAGGCGTCAAGCCCTCTTCCATGTGTTTCTCAACATTCTCGATGACGACGATAGCATCATCGACGACGAGGCCGATGGCAAGGACCATCGCGAAGAGCGTCAGCGTGTTAATCGTGAAGTCGAGCACAATGAAGGCGCCGAGCGTACCGATCAGGGAGACCGGCACGGCGAGCAGCGGGATGACCGTCGCGCGCCAGTTCTGCAGGAATACGAAGATGACGAAGACGACGAGCAGCAGGGCCTCGAAGAACGTCATGAGGACTTCTTCGATGGACGTGCTGATGTAGTTCGTCGAGTCGAAGATCGTCGACATCTGCATGCCCGGCGGCAGCGTCTCCTTCGCTTCATCGAAGACCTTGCGGACTTCGCCGATTGTCTTCATGGCGTTTGCATCACTCGTGAGCTTGATGCCGAAGCCGACGGCCGGGTAGCCGTTGAACTTCGAGATGATGGCTTCCGACTGGGAGCCCGTCTCGATCTTTGCGACATCCTTGAGGCGGACGAACTGGCCGTCACCGTTTGACTTGATGATGACGTTGCCGAACTCCTCCGGCGTCGTCAGTCGGCCTTCGATCTTGCCGGACATCTGCTTTTCCTGGCCGTTGTTGACCGGCATGGCGCCGACCGTACCGGCCGGGGCCTGGACATTCTGCTCCTTGATGGCCGCCGAGACATCGGCGACCGTCAGGTTGAGCTCTGCGAGCTTGTCCGGGTTGAGCCAGACGCGCATCGCGTAGTCGGAACCGAATACCTGGACATCGCCGACGCCGTTGATGCGCTTGAGCTTGTCGAGGAGGTAAATTGTCGCGTAGTTTTTCATGAAGGCACGGTCGTACGTGCCATCCGGCGAGTAGAACGACATCATGTATGCCATATCATTCGTCGACTTCTTGGTCGTGACACCGATCTGCTGAACCTCAGAAGGCAGCTGGCTCGTCGCCGAAGCGACGTTGTTCTGCACCTTGACCGAGTCCATGTCGCCGTCCGTGCCGACCTCGAACGTGACCGACAGGCTGTAGCGGCCCGTATCATCGGAGGTCGAGGACATGTAGTCCATGCCCTGCGTGCCGTTGACCTGGTCCTCGATGATCTGCGCGACGGTCTGATTGACGACGGCCGCGCTCGCACCCGTGTACGACGTGCTGACGCTGACCGTCGGCGGCGAGATCTGCGGGTACTGCGCAATTGGCAGCTGCGTCGCCGCAATCGAACCGGCGATGACGATGATCAGCGAGATGACGATGGCGAATATCGGGCGGTGGATAAAGAATTTAGACAAGACGCCGCCCCCTTAGCTGTTGCTGTCGCCGCTGTTTGCTTCCGAAGAAGTCATCGTATCAAACGGCGTCGTATCCTCATCGAACGAGAAGCCCATCTCCTCAGGCGTCACCATCGTGACGGCGAGGTCCTTGCCCTCCGTCAGGCTCGAGAGGCCCTCGACGACAACCGTGTCACTGGCGGAGAGGCCGCTCTTGACGATGTAATAGCTGCCGATCTGCTGGCCGAGCTCAATACTGCGCGACTCCGACTTGCCATCAGCGCCGACGACCATGACAAACGTCTTGTCGAGCAGCTGCTGGACAGCGCGCTGCGGCACGAGGATGGCGTTCGGGATTGTCTCGCCCGTGAGCTTGACGCGCGCGAACATGCCCGGCAGCAGCAGGCCGTTCGGATTCGGGAAGAGAGCCTTGACCGTCAGCGTGCCCGTATTCTGAGCGAGCGCGCGGTCGGCCTGGACGATGCGTCCGTCCATCGGGTACGTCGAGCCGTCGGAGAGCTTGACCGTGACGTCAAGCGGATTGCCCGAACCGCTCTGCATGGGCTGGATGTTGCGGAATTTCAGATACTCGGCCTCCGAGATACTGAACTGCACGAAGACCGGGTCGATCGTACCGATGGTCACGAGATTCGTGTTGCCGGCCGTGGCAAACGTGCCGACAGCGACATCGTCGACGGATACCTGCCCCGACATCGGCGCGTAGACGACCGTGTCATCGAGGTCCTGCTGTGCTTTCTGCACGAGCGCCTCGTTGGCGGCAGCCGCGGCCGAGTAGGCATTGACATTTGCCTGCTGCGTCGTCACCGTCTGCTCCGAGATGGCATCAGCGGCGAGCAACGACTGGTCGCGGTAGAGATCGGTCTGCGCATTCGAGAGCGTTGCCTGCGACTGTGCGAGATTTGCCTGAGCCTGCAGGACAGCCGACTCGTACTGGCGCGAGTCGAGGCGGTAGAGCGGCTGGCCGGCGTCGACATGGTCGCCGCCGTGGAAGTACTTCTCGACAATCTTGCCGGACACCTTCGACTGGACCTTGACCTCATCCCGGCCGACAATCTGGCCAGCATACTCGCTACTGACCGGCGCATCCTGCTGCAGGACTTTCATGGCCTTGACCTGGGTTGCCCCCGCTGCCTGCTGCTGCTGCTTCGCGCCGCAGCCTGAGAGGAGCACCGTGGCCGAGAGCGCCAAGGTCAGCATGAGAGCCAGCGGTTTCTTGTTCTTCGCAAAAAACAAAGAGATAACCTCCTTTGACTTTGGTGATATCGGATGATACCTTCTTCACTGTTCGATTAGTAAATAAATGTTTACTATTAACGACTTTTATAGTATAGTATATTTATATAAAAGTCAAGAAAAACCGTCTTATATTTGTCTTTGAACCGTCTTATACCATTCTAATCGCAATTCTCTTATACGATTCTTAAAGGAGTGATGTCATGACGACGCCATCCCCGGAAACCTCCACAGATATATCCTCCGCCTTCATCGAGACGCTCGTACTCATCCACCGCAACTTCTACCGCAACCTGGCAACGCCGATACCGCTCAACCAGTTCGCGACGCTCATGACGCTGCGCCTCGAGAAACAGGCCACCATCTCTGAGATTGGGCAACGCCTGAAGATCTCGAAGCAGCAGATGACGAACATCTGCGACAAGCTGATGCAGGCCGGACTCGTCACGAAGCAGCAGGACCGCGAGGACCGGCGCCGCATCCTCGTCTCGATGACATCCGCAGGCGAGAAGATGCTCGACGACCAGAATGAGATTGTGCGTCAGAAGTTCCTGAGCAGCTTGCAGGAATTCAGCGAGGAGGAGCGAGCAGAGCTTTATCACTCCATCACGGACCTCAATCACTACATCGAGAAGATGGGCCCGTCGCACAACGGCTGAACCAGCATCAAGTCGGCAGCCGCCAGGCAACAGCATACGACAGAAAAAGGAGAAGCATCATCCGCTTCTCCTTTTTTCATCCCCATTTCCCGTGTGACAGCCGCGCTCAGCCGAGATCGATCACGTCGAGATCGTCCGGCACGAAGACATTGCCGTGATAGTACTCTTTGGCCTCCGCTGTGTACGCCTGCTTGCGGCTCTCGATGCTCTTGTCCTCCGTGTGATAGAGCACGAGGTTCTTGACGCCGAGCGTCTCGGCGAGCTCGCTGGCCTCCTTGACCGTCGAGTGATTCTTCTCATACGGCTTGAACTTATCGCGGTCGCCGTACTTGCAGAAAGCCTCGGCGAGCAGCCAGTCTGCACCCTTGGCGTAGACCTCGTCGTGCTCGTTGTATGGCTCGTCACCTAGGCAGGTGAAGCGCAGGTCGTCAGGGAAGCGCAGCTCATAGCCGAACTGCTTCGCCTTTGTCGAGAGGATATCGAAGGCCGTGAGCTGGAGCCCCTCGAAGTTGACGACCGTGCCGTCCTTGACCTCATGCAAGAAGATGCTCGTGCCCACGCGTGCGAAATCCTTCTTCTTTAGCGTCATCTTCGTCATCGCGAGCAGCATGTCGCGCACGACGTCATGGCAGTAGATGTGGAACTCGCCCTCATACTTGCCCTTGTTCATGAGGTCCGCGACCTTGCGCATAACCCAGATGACGCCGAGCACGTGGTCCGTGTGGCCATGCGTCACGAACATATGATGGCACTTCTGGTAGTCGAAGCCCGCGAGCTCAAGCTGGCGCAGGATGCCGTTGCCGCCGCCTGCGTCCGTCAGGAACAGCGCACCATTCTCAAGCGTCACATAGAAGCATGTGTTGTAGCATTTTGTCACCATGGCATTGCCCGTGCCGAGCATCGTAAGTTTTCTCATGAAAACATCTCCCATCCACTATCTCATTTATCTCATTTGACTACAATTTAATTATAAAACAAAGGTGCCGACCTTGTCAGCACCCTTGCTCTATATTACAGCGCTACTCAGCGCTTTTTCTGCGTATGTGGGGCGATTTTCTCGAGTGCAGCGCGGGCAGCGTGCTGCTCCGCTTCTTTCTTGCTGTGGCCTGTGCCCTCGCCCATGACCGTTCCCGTCACGCGCACGCGGAACGTGAACTCCTTGGCGTGGTCGGGGCCGGACTCGGAGACGAGCTCATACGTGATGCTCTGCCCGTCCTTGCGGAAGACAATCTCCTGCAGGATGGTCTTGTAGTCCTTGAGGATGGCACCGTGCTCGGCGTTCTCGAACTCGCCGCGTAGCTGGCGCACGACGTAAGCCTGCGCCGCCTCCCAGCCCTGGTCGAGGTAGACAGCACCGATGACGGCCTCGAAGACATCTTCGAGGTTCGTCTGGCGCGTGCGCCCGCCGCCCATCTCCTCGCCGCGTCCCAGGAGCAGGTAGTCGCCGAGATGGAGTCCGGACGCGAGCTTGGCGAGCGTCGTCGAGCAGACAATGCTCGCACGCGTCTTCGTGAGCTCGCCTTCCGGCATCTCCGGGAAGTGCTCGTAGAGATAGGTGCTGGAGGCAAGCTCCAGCACAGCATCCCCCAAAAATTCGAGGCGTTCGTTATGGGGCGTGTTCCGCTTCGACTCATTGGCATACGAGGTATGCGTCAGAGCCTGGTCGAGGAGTGCGAGATCGTGGAAGGTCACGCCGAGGCGCTCCGAGAGCACCAACAGCTGCTCGCGGCGCTCTTCTCCTTCCTTCCGAACGTTTCTCATCGCATTACTCCGTGTACTTCTTCATGACGATGCACGCATTGTGACCGCCAAAGCCGAAGTTGTTCGAGATGGCCGCGCGTACTTTCTTCGCGCGCGCCTTGTTCGGCACGTAGTCGAGGTCGAGGCCCTCGTCCGGCGTCTCATAGTTGATCGTCGGCGGCATCATGTCGTTCTCGACCGTCAGCGCCGTGGCAACTGCCTCGATACCGCCGGCAGCGCCGAGCAGGTGGCCCGTCATCGACTTGATGGACGAGACGGAGACATCCTTGGCATGCTCACCCCAGACGGCCTTGATGGCCAGCGACTCGCCCTCATCGTTGAGGTGCGTCGAGGTGCCGTGTGCATTGACGTAGTCGACGTCAGCGGCCTGCAGGCCAGCGTCGTCGATGGCGAGCTGCATGCACTTGGCCTGGTATTCGCCGCCCGGTGCCGGGCTCGTCATGTGGTAGGCATCCGAGTTTGCACCGTAGCCGGCGAGCTCTGCGTAGATGTGTGCGCCGCGCGCCTTGGCGTGCTCGAGGCTCTCGAGGATGACGAGGCCAGCGCCTTCGCCCATGACGAAGCCGCTGCGGTTCTTGTCGAACGGGCGCGATGCGTGCTCCGGATCATCGTTGTGGTCCATGCAGAGTGCCTTCATCGCGGCAAAGCCTGCGACAGCTGCCTGGCTGATGGCTGCTTCCGTGCCGCCAGCGACCATGACATCTGCCTTGCCTTCCTGGATGACGCGGAAGGCATCGCCGATGCAGTTCGTGCCCGTCGCGCAGGCCGTGACGACGCACGAAGACGGACCGTGGAGCTTGTAGGTGATGGCGACCTGGCCAGCGGCAAGGTTCGCGATCATCATCGGGATGAAGAACGGGCTGATGCGGTTCGGGCCCTTGTCAAAGAGCTTCTTGTACTGAGCGTGCATCGTCTCAATACCGCCGATGCCCGCGCCGATGTACGTGCCGATGCGGTCACGGTCTTCCTTCTCGAGATCGAGACCTGCATCCTCGATTGCCAGCTTAGCCGCAGCGACAGCGAACTGTGCATAGCGGTCCATGCGCTTGGACTCCTTCTTGTCGATGTAGTCCGTCGGCTCGAAGCCCTTGACTTCGCCTGCAATCTGTGCACCGTATTCCGATGCATCGAAACGGGTGATCTTGCCGATGCCGTTCTTGCCTTCCATGAGGCCTTCCCAGAATGCGTCCTTGCCGATGCCAATTGGGGTGATGGCCCCCAGGCCCGTAATTACTACGCGTTTACTCAAAACAATGACTCCCCTCTAATATCTTGTATCTTGCTGTCCCCGTGCTCCCTGCGGCATTGGGGACTCAGTTGGCAGCTTCTGCTTCTTTCTTGAGCTGCTCGAAAATCTCGTGCACCGACATGATCTTGTCGATGCGCGGCATGTATTCGCCCGTGAAGACGAGGCCCGTCTCCACATCGCCCTGCTGCGCGCGGATCAGCGCGCGGATGATGCAGAAGTTATGCTTGCAGGCCTTGAGACATGCGTCGCACGTCTTCGGCGGCACAGGGCCCTCGAGGACGCGTGCCGAGAACGGCGTGCGCACGGCACGCCCTGGCAGCCCAACAGGGCTGTGGATGACGACGATGTCCTCCGGCTTTGATTTCAGGTAATATTCTTTGAGGGCCGGCGCCGCGTTGGATTCCTCCGAAGCCGCGAAGCGCGAGCCCATCTGGACGCCTGCTGCGCCCATCTTTATCAGATCAACGATGTCCTGGCCATGAAGGACGCCGCCGGCCGCGATGACCGGGACTTTGACTGCTGCACTGACATCCGAGATGAGATCACGTACCGACGTGTTCGTCCCGAGATGGCCGCCAGCTTCCTTGCCCTCCAGCACGATGGCTGCTGCGCCAAGACGCTCCGAGATTTTAGCTAATTTTACAGAAGAAACAATCGGAACAATCGGCGTTCCGGATTCCTTGCCAAGGCCAAACATATCGCGTGAAAAGCCTGCACCTGCTACAACGAGATCGATGCCCTCATCGATGGCCGTCTTGACAATGCCAGCAAAATCACGGGCTGCTACCATGATATTGATGCCAATGATACCAGATGTGAGCGACCGTGCGAGCCTGATTTCATAACGCAGTTCGTCGTGGCTCATGCCAGATGCAGCAATGAGGCCGATACCGCCCTCGTTCGCAACGGCTGCGGCCAGACGGGCCGTTGACAAGCGGATTGCCATGCCGCCCTGCTGGATCGGTACACGCGCAATCTTGTTGCCAATCTTAAGCTCTGGAAGTTTCAATGTTACTCCTCCAATCATTTTACCTCTTAAGAAAATCCCGCGAAGCAACTTCACGGGATTCTCAAAAGGTAAGACGCTCAATCTTATTTGTCCTTGTGCTGGTCAATGTAGGTAACTACATCCTGAACGGTCTTGATCTTCTCAGCAGCCTCATCCGGAATCTCAATGTTGAATTCCTCTTCGAAAGCCATGATCAGCTCAACGATATCCAGGGAGTCAGCGCCCAAATCATCGATGAAGGTAGAATCGATTGCGACCTCGTCCGGCTCAACGCCCAGCTGCTCAACAACGATATCTCTAACTTTTTCAAAAGTCGACATGAAGTTTCACCTCCTTAAATTAGTATCCTATATAGTTATATCACATAACCATGCCGCCGTCTACATTGACGACCTGACCAGTGATATAGGATGAACAATCTGATACGAGGAAAAGTACGGCACCAGCGACGTCTTCCGGGCGGCCCATCTTGCGCATGGGGATTTCCTGGACCATCGTCTCTTTGACCTTATCCGAGAGGACAGCCGTCATATCCGTGTCAATGAAGCCCGGAGCAACCATGTTGACCGTGACGCCGCGCGCAGCGAGTTCCTTGGCTGCCGACTTCGAGAAGCCGAGCACGCCAGCCTTCGCTGCAGCGTAGTTCGTCTGGCCGGCATTGCCCATGAGACCGACAACCGAGCTCATGTTGACGATGCGGCCGCTGCGCTTCTTCATCATGATCTTCGCAGCTGCCTTCGTGCAGTAGAAGACGCCCTTGAGGTTTGTGTCGATGACGGCATCGAAGTCCTCGTCCTTCATGCGGACGAGCAGACCGTCGCGCGTGATGCCGGCGTTGTTAACGAGGATGTCAACCGTGCCGAACGCCTCGACGACCTTCGCGAACATCTCCTCCACGGCGGCACTGTCTGCCACATTGGCCTTCACGAGGATTGCCTCGCCGCCATTCTTCTCGATTTCGCTCTTGACTTCCTCCGCTGCCTTCTGGTTGCCAGCGAAGTTGATGGCAACCTTGGCCCCCTCAGAAGCGAGGCGGATAGCAATGGCACGACCGATACCGCGCGACGCACCCGTTACGAGTGCGACCTTCCCATCTAAAAGCATATTAGCGAACCTCCTTCAAATAGTCAAGCGTTTTTTGCAAACTCTCAAGGTTTTCGACATTGAGACTCTTGATAGAACGGTCGATGCGGCGATTGAAACCGCAGAGCGTCTTGCCCGGACCGGCCTCGACGAACGTGTCAGCACCGAAGGCCTGCATCGTCTTGACGCAGGTGATCCAGCGGACCGGATGGTCAGCCTGTGCGACGAGGTTCGCCTTGATCTCCTCTGCTTTCGTCTCCAGTTCGCCCGTGTAATTCGAGACAACCGGGAAGGCAGCATCGTGGATTGTGACTTTCGCGAGCTCGTCTGCGAGCTTCTCGGCGGCCGGCTTCATGAGCGTCGAGTGGAACGGCGCAGAGACGGGCAGAATGACGGCCTTCTTGGCACCAGCTGCCTTGAGCTCCTCGACGGCCTTCTCCACGCCCTTCGTCGTGCCGGCGATGACCGTCTGGCCCGGGCAGTTGAAGTTGACGGGCTGGACCTCGCCAGCTTCCTTCGTCGCCTTCTCGCAGGCGACGACAATCGTCTCGTCGTCGAGGCCGATGATGGCGGCCATGCCGCCCTCACCGACGGGGACGGCCTCCTGCATGTACTGGCCGCGCTTGTGGACGAGCGCGACGGCATCCTTGAAAGAAAGGACGCCCGCTGCGACGAGAGCCGAGTACTCGCCGAGGCTGTGGCCGCCGGCGACATCCGGCTGTACGCCGTGTTCCTTGAGGATCTCGTTGACGATGACGCTGACCGTCAGGATAGCCGGCTGCGTGTTGGCCGTGAGCTTGAGGTCGTCTGCCGGCCCCTCGAAGCACATGTCCTTGATGGAATATCCAAGTGCCTCGTCGGCTTCGGCAAAGAGTCTCTTGGCGACGTCATACTGATCGAAAAGGTCTTTGCCCATCCCGACAGCCTGTGCGCCCTGCCCCGGAAATACGAATGCGAGTTTATTCACCTTTCACTACCCCCTGTTCTAGATTCGCTCTTGCTTCTCTGTATTGCATGTATCTATGCTCTATTTATATATTAGATTTACTGTATTTATTTATGATAGCAACGTGATTGACTTATCGTGATTATCTGCAGTCGTCCTGGATCGTCTCGATAACGCCTGGCAGGCCTGCGACGATGTCTTCGATGATTGCCTTGACCGGCTTGATGTCGTGAAGCATGCCCGAGATCTCGCCGATCATGACGGAACCGTTCTCGACATCGCCCTCATGCGTCGCGCGGTGCAGGGAGCCTACACCGAGCTTCTCGAGCTCTTCTGCCGGAGCGCCTGCCGCCTCGAGTTCCTCATACTTGCGCGTGAGCTTGTTGTGGAGCACGCGTGCCGGATGGCCGAGCGTGCGGCCCGTGACGACCGTCGAGCGGTCTTTCGCCTTGAGGACCATCTTCTTGTAGTTCGGATGCGCGATGCACTCCTCACTCATGACAAAGCGGGAGCCCATCTGGATGGCCTGTGCGCCGAGCGCAAAGACAGCCGCCATGCCGCGCGAATCCGCGACGCCGCCCGCACCAATGACCGGCACGTCGACAGCGTCGACGATCTGCGGCACGAGTGCCATCGTCGTGATCTCGCCGATGTGGCCGCCCGACTCCGTGCCCTCTGCAATCAGGGCATCGACGCCAGAGCGCACGAGGCGCTTCGCGAGTGCGACCGATGCGACAACTGGGATGACCTTCGTGCCGATCTCCTTGAGGGCCGGCACGTATTCGCCCGGGTTGCCAGCGCCCGTCGTGACGACGGGGACCTTCTCCTCGAGCACGACCTGCATGACTTCCTTGACGTACGGGCTCATGAGCATGACATTGACGCCGAACGGCTTGTCCGTCCAGCCCTTGCACTTCTGGATCTCTGCGCGCAGGATCTCCGGCGGCATGTGGCCGGCACCGATGATGCCGAGGCCGCCGGCATTCGAGACGGCCGAGGCGAGCTCTGCCGTGCCGATCCAGGCCATGCCGCCCTGGAAGATCGGGTACTTTATGTTGAGTAACTTACAGATTGCATTGTTTTCGAACATCAGATTAGTCCTCCTTAGCCCATTTCATGATGCAGGATGCCCAGGTGAGTCCGGCACCAAAACCGGCCAGGGCAATGAGATCGCCTTTCTTGAAGCGGTGCGCCTGCACTGCCTCCGCCAGGGCAACCGGTATGGACGCCGCTGACATATTGCCATATTTCCCGATATCGACGATGACTTTCTCCGCCGGCAGTTCCAGGCGCTTCGCCGCTGCATCGATGATGCGCGTGTTGGCCTGATGCGGGACGAGCCAGTCAATCTCCGTCTTCTCGATGCCTGCGCGCTCCAGCGACTTCTCGACCGTCTCGCCGAGGATCTTGACTGCGAAGCGGAAGACCGCCCTGCCGTCCATGTGGATGCAGTTCTCGTGCATCAGCAGGGATTCTGCCGTCAGCGGCTTTTGACTGCCGCCTGCAGGGATGTCGAGCAGGTCGCCGCCCGCGCCATCGCTGCCGAGGTCGAAGCTCAAGAGGCCAAAGCCTTTGTCGACCGGGCCAAAGACAGCAGCACCGGCGCCGTCGCCGAACAGGATGCAGGTATTGCGGTCCGTCCAGTCCACGACCTTCGAGAGCGTCTCCGCGCCGACCACGAGGATGTGGCGGTAGACACCCGTCTCGATGAACTGGCAGGCCGTCGCTGCCGCATAGGCAAAGCCTGAGCAGGCCGCCGAGAGATCGAAGGCACCGGCCTTCGAGGCCCCCAGTCTGTCCTGCAGGATGCAGGCCGTCGAGGGAATCGTGCGGTCCGGCGTCATCGTCGCGACGATGATGAGGTCGAGGTCTTCGGCACGCACGCCGGCATCTTCAAGGGCCATGCGGGCTGCGCGCTCCGCCAGGTCCGATACAGGCTGGTCCTCGCGCGCCACATGGCGCTCGTGTATGCCCGTGCGCTCGACAATCCACGCGTCATTCGTGTCGACCATCTGCTCGAGGTCCTCGTTCGTGATGACCTTCTCGGGAACATACCAGCCCGTCCCGATGATACCAGCGCTATTTCTTTTCTCCATCATGCGTCAGTATATCCTCCTTTGCAAGTGTATCCTGGATGTGTGCGAGGACATCCCCCCGGACATAGTCGTTCGCCACACCGATTGCACTGCAGATGGACTTGGCGTTCGACGAACCGTGGCTGATGATGCAGCAGCCGTTGACGCCGAGGAGCGGCGCACCGCCGTACTCCGTGACATCGAGGCGCTTGCCGAGCTTCTTGAGCGTCGGCATCAGGAGAAGCGCACCGAGCTTGGCGAGGATGCCGCCGCCCTTGATGGCCTCTTTGATGAGCTTCAGGATTGTCTTTGCCAGTCCCTCTGCAAATTTTAGCACAACATTGCCAACAAATCCATCACAAATTACGACGTCGAAGTTGCCCTTCGGCACATCGCGCCCTTCGGCATTGCCGCAGAAGTTGATCGTGTGCATGTTCTTGAGTAGTGCGTACGTCGCCTTGGCCTGCTCGTTGCCCTTCGTCTCCTCTTCACCGATATTGAGCAGTCCGACGCGCGGGTTCTTGATCTTGAAGACGTATTCGGCGTAGATTGAGCCCATGATGCCGCTCTGGACGAGGTGCTCCGGCTTCGAGTCCACGTTGGCCCCGGAGTCGAGAAGCAATGTGACACCCTTCGGTGTCGGCATTGGCGTCGCGATAGTCGGACGGCCGATGCCCTTGATGCGGCGCAGGATGAGCTGCGCTGCTGTCACGGCCGCGCCCGTGCTGCCAGCCGACAGCACAGCATCGCAGACGCCGTCCTTGACGAGACGCGTCGCCACGACGATGGAGGCATCCTTCTTCGTGCGCACGGCATCGGCCGGATGCTCGCCCATCTCGATGACCTGCGAGGCGTGGTGAATGGAGATGCCGAGCTTCTCCCAGCCCGGCTCCTTCGACAGGACCTCGCGGATCTTCGCCTCGTCGCCGACGAGGACGATCTCACAATGGTATTTCTTGGCGGCGCGCACCGAACCGAAAACAATCTCGAGCGGTGCGTAATCGCCGCCCATGGCATCAACTGCAATCTTCATGCCAGAATTCCTCCTCACTCCTCTCCCCACGAAACCATGATAAATTTCGCACGGAATACTTCCTGGGTATCATTTCGCGTCTTGACCCAGACAAAATACTTATTGCCGCGTACCTTGACGATCTCCGCCTTGGCGATGAGCTTCTCGCCGACGTGCACCGGCACCTTGTACTTGACGTTTGCCACGCCGGTGACGGCCATCGGCGCATCGATGAGCGCGAGGGCCAGGGAATTGGCCTGCGAGAACATGTAGTAGCCCTTGGCGATCTTCGTCTTCGCGAAGACCATGTCATCGGTGATGCGCAAAAGAGAGATGCCGGAATGGCCGAGCTCGAGGTCGATGAGTTCACCGACAACATCACCGCTCTCGATGGACTTGACCTTATTCTGCGCGCTCTCCGCCATCTTGCGGATGCGCCCGCGCAGCTCCGGTATGCCGAGCTCCAGCCGGTCGAGGCGGATGGTCTGCACACTGACGCCGAGTTTCTGAGCGAGCTCCTCGTCGGTCAGGAACGGTTTCTCCTTGACCTGCTGCAAGAGGAGCTGCTGACGCTCCTTCTTCTTGACCCTTGCCATGCCTTCATCTCCTCCCCAATATTTTAGTACCTGATATTACAACCTTATATCAGGATTCATTATACGGTGTTTGTCCTAAAAAAGCAAGCCTCTCATCGCGCAATCGGGAAAGTGGCAAAAAAAAGAATAAGCAGGACTATGTCCTGCTCATCTATCGTTCTTATTCAGCTGCCTTGACAACCTCTTTGCCATCATAGTAGCCGCATTCCGGGCATACATGATGAGGCATCTTCGGTTCGTGGCACTGCGGGCAAGCTACGAAGCCAGGAGCCTCGAGCTTCCAGTTCGCACGGCGCTGGTCGCGGCGTGCCTTGGAAGTCTTGCGCTTTGGTACTGCCATCTCGGATACACCTCCTTACGAGTTCATTTCTTATTTTTCGCCAATAATTCCTGCAAGGCGGCCATGCGCGGGTCCGGTACAAACCGATCGCAGCCACAGTCTCCCTGATTGAGGTCTGCTCCACAGACGGGGCAGAGACCCTTGCAATCGGGCTTGCAGAGCTTGCTGAGCGGCTGAGCCGCCAGGACGGTATCGCGGACAAGCTCCGTGATATCGATGAGGTCGCCGTCGAAGCGATTGACCTCTTCATCCTCAGCCATCTCACCCGTGCGGCGGAATTCTTCCGAGAAGGGATGTTCCTGCTCCTCTTGGCACGGTGCCAGGCAGCGGTCACACACAAAGGATTTCGTACAGCGAATGACGCCTTCCGCACGCCAGCAGCTTCCCGTGTGGACGATATGCCCCTCGACCGTCAGAAGTCCCACAAAGGCATAATCGTCCGCAACGGCGCCGATGGCTTCGGCCGTCGTCGTGAACGCAAACGGAATCTCCTGCATGAAGTCCGCATTCGATTCAGCAATGTTTATTTTCATATCAGCATCAACCTCCATACATTATAGCGATGTGCCCATTCCTTTGTCAAGTATCAACTGTCCTCGGGCATCCCTGCGCGCAGCGCCTGAGCCATGAGGGCGGTCAGAGCACGCGCTGGATGTGGATGGCGAGCAGCGTCGTCTCCGCTGCCGCGACGGGCAGGCGCAGCTTCCTGGAAAGCGACACCGAAAGCTTTTCTGCGAGCGCATAGGCCTTGGGGTACATCTTGCGCACGTAATCGTCCATCTGGATGGGCACCACCTCCTGCGCGCGGATGCGCAGGATCATGTAGCAGATGTGGCTGACGAGGCGCGTGTACTTGAGCTCTGTGCGCCGCAGCGTCAGCCCGAGCTCTGCTTCGAGTTCCGCGATGCACTCGGCGGCCAGCCGGATGTTCGTCAGGCTGTCGCCCGCATTCTGCTCGCTGATGCCCGCATGGATGTGCAGGGAGAGGTAGCCCGCCTCCTCAGGCGGCAGCTCTACGCCATCTTCCCGCTCGATTGCGCGGATACCCTGCTCGGCGATGCGGTACTCGTCGGGGAACATCGCCATGATGTCGTGCTGCAGAGGATTGGGCAGGCGGATGCCGCGCCGGCAGCGCTCGAGCGCCATCGCGATGTGGTCCGCCATCGGCAGCAGGATGTCAGCGGCCATGTCAGGGAATGACTTGCGCGCCTCGTCGAGCACGCGCGCCGCGAGCTCGACCGCATGCGCATCGACGCCGTTGACGCGCTGCAAGGCGCTGCTTTCCCCATCGGTGATGAGGTGGTAGACCTTGGCCTGCGGCAGGAGTCCGAGCCGCTCGCCGCTCTTCTTCCCGAAGCCGATGCCCTTGCCGAGCAGGATAACTTCCCTTCCTTCCTCCGTCAGCGCCAAGAGCCCGTTGTTGTTCAAAGGCTTTATGACACGAAACATAAAAAACCCCCTTATATGATGCTATCATTATAACCCATTTCCGAGGTCATATGCTATAGCCATACAAGGAGATTTTTTACGGTGATTATACGGTTATACGATGATTATACGGTTATAATGATAGGATCTGCTCAGAACTTCGCGACTTCGTCAAGTGCCTTGACTGCGCCCGTCTTCTCCATCTCGATGGACTGGCCTTCCTGCAGGCCCGTGAAGATGACGAGGCAGGCATCCGACTTGGCATTCGCCTTGATGAACGCATCGTCGAAGTGCATGAGCTTGTCGCCCTTCTTGACCTTCTGGCCGTTCTCGACGATGACCTCGAAGCCCTTGCCGCCGAGATTGACGGTGTCGACGCCGATGTGCAGCAGGTACTCCGTGCCGTCAGCGGCCTTCATGCCGATGGCGTGCTTCGTGTCGAAGACGAAGACGACTTCGCCATCGGACGGCGCGTAAACCGTCTCTTCCGTTGGGTAGACGAAGTAGCCGTCGCCCATCATCTTGCTCGCGAACGCCTCATCCGGCGCCTCAGCGATTGGGTGGACGTCGCCGGCGACAGGCGTGCAGAGCGCATGCGCAGCAGCCTGCGGTGCAGCAGCCTTTTTCTCTTCAGCCTTTGGGGCCTCTTCTGCCTGAGGCTCCTCTGCCGGGGCATCGAGTTCCGGCTCGATATCGGGGGCCGTCTCGAGGTACGTCTCGAGGTTGGCCTTGATGACAGCGACCTGCGGTCCGTAGATGACCTGGACGCCCGTTCCCTTCTTGATGACGCCGACAGCGCCCGTCGCCTTGAGGATCTTCTCGTTGACGAGCGAGGAATCCGCTACCGAGCAGCGCAGGCGCGTCGCGCAGCAGTCAACCGACGTGATGTTCCTCTTGCTGCCGAGGCCGCGCGCGATCATCGAGCTCTTGGCATCCTCGACGCTCTGCTGCGAACTGCCATCTGCGCCAGCGCCCTTCTTGGCCTGGTAGTCAGCCTTCGTGTAGAGCTTCGTCTCCTCGTCGTCGTCCTCACGGCCCGGCGTCTTGAAGTCGAATTTCTTGATCATCCAAGTGAAGATGAAGTAGTAGAGGAAGAAGTAGATGATGCCGACCGGGATGATGTACATCCAGCTCGTCTTCGCCTCGCCCTGCAGGATGCCGAAGATGAAGAGGTCGAGCAGGCCGCCCGAGAACGTCAGGCCGACAGCGATGTTGAGCATGTGCGCGATCATGTAGGCTGCGCCAGCGAGGACAACCTGAACGCCGAAGAGTGCCGGTGCGACGAAGAGGAAGGAGAACTCGATCGGCTCCGTGATACCCGTGAGCATCGAGGTCAGGGCAGCGGAGAGCAGCAGGCCCTTGGCCGCCGTCTTCTTCGACGGCTTCGCACAGCGGTACATGGCGAGCGCTGCACCCGGCAGGCCGAAGATCATGAAGATGAACTCACCGGAGAAGTAGCGCGTCGCGTCAGCGCTGAAGTGCGCGACATCCGGCGAGGCGAGCTGCGCGAAGAAGATGTTCTGGCCGCCCTGGACGAGCTGGCCGTCAATCATCATCGAACCGCCGACGCCCGTCTGCCAGAACGGCAGGTAGAAGACGTGGTGCAGGCCGAACGGGATCAGGGCGCGCTTGATGATGCCGAAGATCAGCGTGCCGACGTAGCCCGTGCCCGTGACGAGGCTGCCGAGCGCGAAGATGCCCTGCTGTGCCAGCGGCCAGACGAAGTAGAGGCCGATGCCGACGAAGAGGTAAACGACTGTCGAGATGATCGGCACGAAACGCGAGCCGCCGAAGAACGACAGCGCATTCGGCAAGACGATTTTGTGGAACTTATTGTGGAGGTACGCGACGCCGATACCGACGATGATGCCGCCAAAGACGCCCATCTGGTACGACATGATGCCGCAGGAGCTCGCGATCGTGCCCTCGAGCACACCCGGCGCAATCGTGCCGTCCGGGAGGATGGCGCCGTTGAGCTTGAGCATGGCGTTGCAGGCGCTGTGCATGACAAAGAAGGAGATCATGGCCGCGAGAGCCGCGACCTCGCGCTCCGCCTTGGCCATGCCGATGGCGACGCCAACGGCGAAGATGATTGGCAGGTTGCCGAAGATCGTGCTGCCCGCGCTGGCCATGATGGTCAGGAGACCGCCGAGAAGCGTGCCATCGCCAAAGATGGCTTCGAGACCATACGTCTTGATCGTCGTCGGGTTGGTGAACGACGCGCCGATACCGAGCAGGATACCGGCAATCGGCAGCACAGCGACCGGCAGCATGAAGCTGCGGCCGACGCGCTGCAGTACGCTGAAGATTTCGTCTTTCATGAGACCGTCCTTTCCCGCCGCGTGCAGGCACAAAAAAGGCATCAGCAAAAAGCAACTACAAAAATCCCCTTCCTCTAAAACGGGATCTGTTGCTCTTCGCTGATGCCTGCATGACCAGTAACACGCGAACCTTGTTACAACATATCTTGATTTCAACAGGACTCATTATACGACATCTTCATCGTGTTGTAAAGGACTCTTTTCGCATTTCAGCTCTTACTCTCTCGCAGTCCATCGCAGGCAAGCGCGGCGAGGGCCAGTCGCGCGGCCTCTTCCACCTGCTTCAGCGGCACACCTGCGCGGCGCGCCAATAAGCAGCAGTCCTCGTACTCCGGCTTGCTGTTGACGAGCGCCCCGTGCCAGAAGGCTCGCTTGCAGGCGACCTCGCCGTACGGCGTCGCGACGTGCACCGTCTCGCGCTCCGCCTCGATGCGCTGCGCCACCTTGCGGACGCGCAGGCCGATGCTCGTCGTCTCGCGCAGGATGACGGAGGCGCACGCATCCTTCGAGCCCGTGCGGCAGAGCACGGAGAGCATCGCGGCCGGCCGCGTCTTCTTCATGACGATGGGCGTCGTCCAGACGTCGAGAGCACCGACCGTGAAAAGGCGCTCGTAGAGATAGCCGTAGACCTGTGGGCTCATGTCGTCGATATTCGTCTCGAGCACCAGGAAATCCGTCCCCTGCCCGTTCTCCGCTGCCTCATCAAGCTGGCCGATATAGAGGCGCAGCACATTGGGGATGGCAAGATCCCAGGTACCGGCACCATAGGCGGCGCCAGCTGCGCGGAAACCCTCCGGCAGGCTCTCCGAGAAGGCAGCCTGGCTGCGCAGGAAGGCCGCGCCCGTCGGCGTCGTGAGCTCCTTCTCGGCGCCGGCATGATAGCTCGGCCAGTCGAGCAGGAGCTCGGCCACCGCTGGCGCGGGCACTGGCATAAGGCCGTGCGCGCAGTGCACGAAGCCCGAGCCCGTGTTGACCTTTGAGGCGAAGACGCGCTCGATGCCCAGGTAGTCGAGGCAGATGGCCGCGCCGACGATGTCGAGGATGGAGTCGACCGCGCCAACCTCGTGGAACGCCACCGTGTCGGCAGGGCGCGCGTGCACCTTGCCCTCCGCCTCCGCAAGCATCTGGAAGATGGCCAGGCTGCGCGCCTTGACCGCCTCCGACAGCGCGGATGCTTCAATCAGCGCGCGGATATCCGCCATCGTGCGGTGCTCGTGCCCATGTTCCCCATCATGATGGGGAAGCCTGACATCGACATAGCAGGCGGCGATGCCATTCTTCATGACGGGCTCCACCTTCATCACATAGCTGCCCTCAAGTGGCAGTTTCGCGAGCTCTGCGCGAAGATACGCCTCCGGCACGCCTGCCTGCAGGAAGACCCCGAGCAGCATGTTGCCGCTGATGCCTGAAAAACAGTCGAGATAAATCGCTTTCATAAATGCATCTCCTCTATCTTCTCCGCCTTTTCAGCGCAGATGGTTGATCCTGCTCGCGAGCACGCCCGCGCCAAAGCCGTTGTCGATGTTGACGACGCTGACACCCGCAGCACAACTGCTGAGCATTGCTAGGAGTGCTGTGACGCCGTGGAAGGCCGCGCCGTAGCCGACACTCGTCGGCACGGCGATGACCGGCTTGTCCGTCAGTCCGCCGACGACGCTCGTGAGCGCGCCCTCCATGCCGGCGACAACGATGATGACGTTGGCCGCCTCGATGTCCGCCCTGTGGGCGAAGAGCCGGTGGATACCCGCTACGCCGCAGTCGTAGTGCACCTTGACCACGTTGCCATAGAGGTGCGCCGTGAGGCGCGCTTCCTCCGCCACGGGGATGTCGCTCGTGCCGGCCGACAGGATGAGGACCATGTGCGCTGCGTCGCGTCTGGCAGGCCGCTCGATGTAGAGGATACGTGAAACCGCATCATACTCAGCCTCCGGCAGTCTTTCCTGCACAAAGGCGGCCTTCTCCGCGCTCATGCGCGTCGCCATGACGCTGCCTGCACTGCTCTTCGCGAGCGATTCCATGATGGCGAGCACCTGCTCCCCCGTCTTGCCCTCGCCGTAGATGACCTCCGGGAAGCCCTGGCGCCTTTCGCGCGCATGGTCGACCTCCGCAAAGCCGAGTTCCTCCACCGAAGACTTCTCCAAGTATGCCACGGCCTCCCGCTCCGAGAGACGCCCGTCTTTATAGCGGCGAAGCATCGCCACAATCTCCGCATCCGTCATGCGCTCCTCATCCTCCTGTCAAGAATCAATAAATATCCCCCGGCATAGCCGGGGGTTTTATATTTACGG
>UMHE01040842.1_pt1 | contig 66330 bp, 65 predicted proteins | sample 1965451 | NCBI WGS metagenome assembly UMHE01 (sample SAMEA4836090, study PRJEB28245) | human gut metagenome | biome: gut microbiome; material: fecal sample | place: Denmark | collected 2008 | reverse complement strand
GCCTATCTAAGCAAATTGAGGTATCGAAAGATTCCCTCAAGCTTGCGACTTCAGTCGCGGGTAGTTGACAAGAAGATTCCGCGCAGCAGAATCAACAGAACGGGCATCGCTGACGTGTGTATTAAATTGTTCTGCGATTGCTTCAGCTATTCCTGCTTCGATGTTTTTGTTTTGTCGATGGATTTACAATCTAAGTGCAGCAGCTCCTAGAGCGCGCAGGCCGTTACTTGCTGCAACTGCTGCAGGCAAGGCGCACGGCGCGCCGGCCGAGGCGCCAGACGAAGGAACTGCCGACCCAGGCCAGCAGTAACCCTGCAGCGACGTCGGACGGATAGTGCACACCGACGTAGAGGCGCGAGAAGGCCATGAGACAGGCCAGCGCCATGACAGGGCGGCGCCATTTGCGCAGCGACGAGCGCCAGACGATAAACGCCACCGAGAACGACGAGACGGTGTGGACGGACGGGAAGGAATACGTCAACGGCTGCGCGACGAGCGTCTGGAGCTCCGGAATCGAGAGGAACGGCCGTGGCCGCATGACCGCATGCTTGATGAAGAGCTCCGCCAGCCCCGCATTGACGAGGAAGGAAACCGCCGCCAGCGCCCCTACCCAGCGCGTCCTGCGGCGCCAGAGCAGCAGGGCAATCAGCACCATCCAGATGATCCCCTTATTACCGAGCATCGTTACCACAACCATGAGCGGCGTCAACAGTCCATTGCGCAGATGATCCTGGATAAACAGCAGCCAAAACGCATCGAGATTCATAGAGCAGGAACGCTCCTTTCACCAAAAACTTTACATCAAGCAGTCATTATCTGACGAAGAGATCTATGTGTCATTTTGATTTGATTGTCCAGAAGCTGTTGCACATAGGTTGTAAATATAGGATTATGTGCATGATGCACCGCGTGTCAGTCCATCGTAGTCTTCCAGTCCGGCGTACGATGTGCGGCGAAGCAGCGGTGTATCTGGTCGAGGCTGTTTTTCTCGAGGGCGATGTTCTGTGGCAGTTCCTGCTCGGAAAAATACGCGGTCTCGGTAGTCTCGATATTGGGCTGGAACGAGCCGCCTAGGACCTTGCAGAGGGAGAAAATCTTGATAATCCCGTAGGGATTGTTGCATCGGTTATGCCTGCGCCAGTCGTCGATGGCGATGACGCGGGTAATGGCGACATCGAGTCCAGCCTCTTCCTTGACTTCCTTGACGGTATTATCGGCGACCGACTGATCGACATCACACCACCCGCCGGGCAAAGACCATTTTCCCGTGCTTTCGCGAACGAGCAAGATCTTGTCCTCCTGGAAAATGGCTGCGCGCGTATCGATCTTGGGTGTCTGATAGCCTGTCTCATTGCAGAAGAGATCTTTGACTTTTGCGAGCGGCAGCTCTGCCTGCGCTGCCATCATTGCGGCGGCAATATCGCGCAGTTCCTGATAGCGCTCAAGGTCAAACCGGTCCCGCCCATAATGAAGGCCGGCCTGTGCAAGGCTCTGGATCTTCACGGTCCAGTCAAGCCACTGCTGCTTTGAAGATGGTTCCTGCCCTGCCGCCTCCCCAGACACGGGCTTGTCTGCTGCCATCTGGATGACATCGAGCTTCCCGGTGCGGGGATGGATCATCAGGCCGTGTACCTTGACGTTCTTCGGGATGTACGGGTTGCCGACTATCTTGGCCACAGCATCCTTGACATTCTCGATAGGATCGCGGAACGCATTGGCCCACGTCTCGAGTTCGCCATGGATCTTGGCAATGGCGTCCTCACTCACGCCATGCACGCGCATCGCAGCGGCGAGGCTGTCTGCCGTTGTCTTGGCCATGCCGCACTCGTAATGCCCGACGACAAAGATCTCCTCGACGCCGAGTTCATAGATAGCCACCATCAGGCTGCGGATGACCGTATCAAATTCGCCGGTGAGGTAGTTGCCGACCGTGCGGATGATTTTGGCATCGCCGCGCTGGATGCCCATGGCCGGCTCGAGAATCTCCGTCAGCCTCGTGTCCATGCAGGTGAAAATCGCCATTTTCTTCTTCGGCAGCTTGCTCGCGGCAATATCCTCTTCTATATAGTCATGCTTGCCATGGGCCACAAATGCCTTGTTGGCAGCCAGGATTTCTTCTAAACGGTCCATTTTTCTTCCCCCTTGTGTCACGATGAACGGCTCTCCTTGTCATTATAGCAAAAATTCCCTCGCAACGGCCAGACAGTAAATGCCTTTTGTTGCGAGGGAATTTTATGGATATGAGATGTCTCTCGATGCGCTCACATCTTCTGATGGGCGCGGCGGGAGATGACGTCGAGCTGCTGCTGGCGGGTCAGGTCGATGAATTTGACGGCGTAGCCCGAGACGCGGATGGTGAAGTTCGCGTATTCCGGCTTTTCGGGGTGCTCCATGCAGTCGATGAGCTTGTCGACGCCGAAGACATTGACGTTCAGGTGATGTGCCCCCTGTTTGAAATAGCCGTCCATCACGCGCACGAGTGTGTCCACGCGGTCTGGTTCGGTATGGCCGAGCGTTTCCGGCGCGATGGTCTGCGTGTTCGAGATGCCGTCGAGTGCGTACTCGTACGGAAGCTTCGCAACGGAGTTCAGGGAGGCCAGCAGGCCGTTCTGCTCCGCACCGTACGACGGATTTGCGCCCGGCGCGAACGGCGCGCCGGCCTTGCGTCCATCCGGCAGTGCGCCCGTGGCGCTGCCGTACACGACGTTGGACGTGATGGTCAGGATGGACGTCGTGGCTTCGGAGTTGCGGTATGTGTGATGCTTGCGCAGTTTCGTCATGAAGGTCTTGAGGAGCCAGACGGCAATCTTGTCGGCACGCGGATCGTCGTTGCCGTATTTCGGGAAGTCGCCTTCGACCTTGTAGTCGACGACCAGGCCGGATTCGTCGCGGATTGTGGAGACCTTGGCGTACTTGATTGCGCAGAGGGAATCGACGACATGGGAGAATCCGGCAATGCCCGTGGCGAAGGTCCGGCGCACGTCCGTGTCGATCAGGGCCATCTCGGCTGCCTCATAGTAGTATTTGTCGTGCATGTACTGGATGAGGTTCAGGATATTCACGTAGAGTCCGGCCAGCCAGTCCATCATCTGGTCGAAGCGATGCAGGACCTCATCGTAGTCAAGCACGTCTGACGTGATGGGCATGTACTCCGGCCCCACCTGCATGTGTTTGCCGTCTTTTGTCAGGAATTTTTCATCCTTGCCGCCGTTGATGGCGTAGAGCAGGCATTTGGCAAGGTTGGCGCGCGCTCCGAAGAACTGCATCTCCTTGCCCGTCTGCGTGGCCGAAACGCAGCAGCAGATGCTGTAGTCGTCGCCCCAGACCGGCTTCATGACATCGTCGTTCTCGTACTGGATTGAGGATGTCTCAATGGAGATGCGGGCGGCATACTTCTTGAAGGCTGCGGGCAGGGCAGGCGAATAGAGCACCGTCAGATTCGGCTCCGGGGACGGGCCCATGTTCTCGAGCGTGTGCAGGAAGCGGTAGTCCGTGCGCGTGACCATGTGACGGCCATCCATGCCGACGCCGGCCATCTCAAGCGTCGCCCAGACCGGGTCGCCGGAGAAGAGCTGATTGTACGACGGGATGCGGGCAAACTTCACCATGCGGAACTTCAGCGTCAGATGATCGATGAGCTCCTGTGCCTGCCTCTCTGTCAGCGTTCCCTCTGCGAGGTCGCGGCTAATGTAGATGTCGAGGAACGTGGAGATGCGGCCGACACTCATGGCGGCGCCATTCTGCGTCTTGATGGCTGCCAGATAGCCGAAGTAGAGCCACTGGACGGCCTCTTTGGCATTCTTAGCCGGATTCGAGATGTCGTAGCCGTAGGCCTTGGCCATCTCCTTCATCTGCTTCAAGGCCCGGATCTGCTCGGCGAGCTCCTCGCGCTGGCGAATGATGTCGTCCGTCATGATACCGCAGCCGCAGTTTGCGAGATCCTCACTCTTCTTCTCGATGAGGAAATCGATGCCGTAGAGCGCCACGCGGCGGTAATCGCCGACGATGCGGCCGCGTCCGTACGTGTCCGGCAGGCCCGTGACGATATGGCTGTGACGCGCCCTGCGCATCTCCGGCGTGTAGGCATCGAAGACCGCCTGGTTGTGGGTCTTGTGGTACTCCGTAAAGATCTTGTGGAATTTGGGATTGACCTCGTAGCCGTACGTCTTGGCGGCCTCTTCCGCCATCCGGATGCCGCCGAACGGCATGAACGCGCGCTTCAGGGGCTTGTCCGTCTGCAGGCCGACGACCTGTTCCAGATCCTTCAGCGATGCATCGATGTAGCCCGGGCCGTACGCCGTGATTCCCGAGACGACTTCCGTCTCGCACTCCAGGACACCGCCCCGCTTCCGCTCTTCCTTCTGCAGCTCCTGCACTTTGCCCCAGAGCTTGTCCGTCGCCTCCGTAGGGCCAACGAGGAAGCTCTCGTCGCCGTCATAAGGCATGTAGTTGTTCTGGATGAAGTCCCGCACATTGACATCATCTGTCCACTTTACACCCTTGAAGCTTCTCCAGGCAGCATCTCGATTCATGCCGTTCATCGCATTTCCTCCTTCTTCTAGACATCGATGCGTTTATGTGTCCATGCACATTTTTGTTTCTCGTTGATTCATATCATACCGTTTTGGGCGCGGCCCGTCCTTGATTTCAATCAAAGACTCATGCCAGGCATCACATTTTCTCTAGGAATTCTCTTCTTCAGACGGCCCCTAAGATATCCCGCGCCTGCTGCATGTCTTCCTCCGAAGGCGGCTGCACATCGCGGAGCTGATTGGGAATGCCGAGCTCGTCCCATTTATAGAGGCCCATGTTGTGATACGGCAGCACCTCGACGCGCTCCACATTCGTCAGCGTATCGAGGAACGACCGCGTGCGCTGGAGCGAATCGGGCGCATCCGTCCAGCCCGGCACCAGCACCTGCCGGACCCAGATAGGCTTGTGGATGGCGGACAGATAGCAAAACATATCCCGGATATTGTCGTTGGGACAGCCTGTGAGTTTCAGGTGCGCGTCTGCGTCGATGTGCTTGATATCCACGAGCAGGAGGTCGGTCACCTCCATGAGCGCCTGGAACTTGCCGAAAAAAGGCTCCCGGCGCGTAAAGGGCTGCCCGGCCGTATCGATGCAGGTGTGCATGCCGCGCGCCTTTGCCTTCCGGAAGAGATCCAGCAGGAAATCCATCTGCAGCAGGGGCTCGCCGCCGCTCACTGTGATGCCCCCCTCGTCTCCCCAATAAGGCCGATAGCGCTCCGCCTGGTCCAGCAGCTCATCTGCTGTCCGCAGTTCACCGCCCCGCTGCCCGTTCCACGTATCCACGTTATGGCAGTACAGGCAGCGCATCGCACAGCCCTGCAGGAAGATGATGAAGCGCGTCCCTGGTCCATCCACGGAGCCAAACGTTTCGATGGAATGAATGCATCCCTGAATCATGATATCTCCTCACAAAAAAGACCCCGCAAGGAATCTGTATCCTCAAGGTCATCATACAAGGTGTTGCTGAAAATTTCCTTGACTAAAATCAAAGACGTGCCGAAATCGGGTTGGCCTGGGCTCAATCGCTCGCCCGCTCCATGAGTCAGCAGTCCCACTGGCAGGAGCGGGCACACAGAGCGTCATGCCTCTTCTTCCGAGAATCCCGGACGAACCAGCAAGCTCTCGAGCCGGTGGTAGTGCAGGAAGTCCCCGCGCTCACCCAGCGCACCAATCTCCTGCGGGCTGGCCAGGCGAAACGCCTCGACTTCATCGTCCTGGATCCGGACATCCGCCTGCGTAAAATCGCCCCAGAATTCATAGATGTCCACGAAATAATTGTTCTGCTCGGCCGGGCTGTCGCTGCGGTACGTGTGGATGCAGCGGCCCTGCTCCATCGTGAAGTGAAGCCCTGTTTCCTCGGCCACCTCCCGGAGCACCGCCTCTTCCGAACGCTCCCCGGCCCGAACGCCGCCGCCGGGAATCTCCCATTTCAGCGGAGCCCATTCCTTATCTGCCTTGCGCTGCGTGATGAGGATGCGCCCTGCCCGATCGCGGATCAGCGCCAGAACCGTCAGATGATAGTCCCCCGGCTTCATGTGCCAGTCATTGCGGATCATCCTGCGCCCCGTCACATGCTTCCCCCTGTCATAAATATCCCAGTATTCCATGCCTGCACCTCTCTTGTGATTTATTACGATTATTATACCACCAGAAATATCACATCACCAGTTATGACTCAGAAAAACACGCGCGGAGCGCGCAAAAAAACAAGCTCTTTACAACAGAGCTTGTTCCCTTTATCATGCATTCAGTTTTTGATGACTTCCAGCACTTTGTCGGCAGAGATGTCGTGTTCACTCATGTAATCGAGGAGTTCCTTGTAATCGGCCTGAGCCTTCTTTGCTCTGACCTCCTCGAGCTCAGCTTTGAGCTTTTTGATCTCGTCTTTTTTCTTCTGGATCTTCGCCTCGATGGTTTCTATTTTCGCTTCGTAATTTGCCGTTCTAGCCATTCTTTTACACCTGTCCTTTATCGTATAATAAATAGTCGAAATTTTTTCTATTATAACACTATCCCGCCCCAGAAAAAAGTCTTTTATTCCATTTTGTCAAAAATTTCGTATGAGCAACGCGATTTCCCCGCACAAGAATGACTCCTTTTTTCACGGTATACATCTCAGCAGACTGCACAGGACGCTGCGGATTGGCATAGAAAAAGAGACGCAGGAATGCGTCTCTTTTGATTCGATATGACGTATGAATCAGGCTTCGTGTTCTTCGTGGAGATGGCGGTTCTGCGTCTCTTTCATGAGCAGGGCGACGATAAAGAGGCAGGCCTCGAAGGCGACGACGATGATGTCGAGGGCGGCGACGTGGCCGAGCGTCGTGGTCAGGAAGCCCATGAGCGGGCCCGAGAAGAACGAGAGGAAGTAGCTCGAAGCGCCGACGATGCCGGTGGCCAGACCGATCTGGCTTGTGCTGACGCCATCTTGGGCGATCGTGTAGCCGAGCACGTAGATGGCGTGGAGGCCGATGCCCATAAGGCCGCCGACGATGTAGAGCACCGCGGAGGTCTGCGGGATGACGTGGAAGATCAGGAACGCGCAGAGTGCGTTGAGTCCGGACAGGCAGATGATGGTCGGCTTGCGGCCGAAGCGGTCGGCGAAAAAGCCGAGCACGACGCCGCTGAGGCCGCCGATACCGTAGATGGCGCCGAAGAAGGAGCCAGCCTCTGTCGGGTTGAATCCCTTATACGTCATGAAGAGGTACGGGCCCATCGAAGCAAAGCCCCAGTACGGGATGATGTTGAGAATCTGGATCAGGACGCCGAGCCAGACGACTTTGTTAAAGCCGACCGTGCGGATTGCCTCAATCAGATGAATGCGCTTGATGTCCGTCGAGGTATCCGTGTATTTTCTCTTGAAGCCGAAGATCAGCAGCAGGCCGAAGATGACGGTGGCGATGCCCATGTGCGTCAGGCCGACGCTCCAGTCCCCCGTGCGCTCCAGGCTCCAGCCGTAATACGTTGGGCCGACATACGCGCCGATGGAGTAGAACGTCATCATGAGTCCGTTGAGCATGGCACGGGCGGCCGGGAAAATCGAGCCGGCTACCGAGTACATGACGATATTCCAGCAGCCTTCAAAAATACCGAAGCAGACACGCCACAGGGCGGCTCCAGCAAAGCTGGCCGAAGTCGTGACGCAGGTGGTCATGCAGCCGAGGCCGACCATGCCGAAAATCAGCATGCGCTTGCGGCCGAACCGGTCCGCGAGATAGCCGGCAGGGATATCGATGAGTGCCTGCCCGAGCGTGAAGATGGTGCCGATCGTGCCGAGCTGGACGGCGGTCAACGACAGCGATGCCGCAACAGCCTTGAGGCCGACGCCGAAGGAAAGGCGGTTCGCCGAGTAAAACGCATAGCCGAGTGCCAGCAGGAACAGCTGAAACCAGAGCACCCTTGGCATTTTAAAGGGATTCTTTTGTTCCATCATGCATACGTCCTTTCTGGAAGTGAAATATGAATACAAAATACAGATGAGATTGTTTTGTATTATAGCACTTACAGTAAGAATGTAAACCCAGCACGCAAATAAAATACAAAAATTTTTATACACTGTACATTTTGAGAGATACGGCGAACGAGTGCGATAAAACAGGGATAAAAACACGCGAAGAAGCGCGAAATGTGCACAGACGTGAAAAGAGGCTCCCTGCCTCCGGCACAGCCGGAAGACAGAAAGCCTCTCGTTCTCAGATGGGTATGCCCTCAGGCTAGGCTCGATTCCATCAGGTCGAGCAGCTGCGCGGCCGTCTTCTTGCCGAAGTGAGGACCGTCCTCATTGATGAGGAAGCACGGCACGCTCATGACCTGATACGCCTCGCGCAGCGAGGGATAGAGGTTGAGGTCGTAGACATCCGTCGTAATCCTGGGATTCAGGGTCGCGAGGCGCTGGGCTGCTGTGACGAGCTCCGGGCAGAGCGTGCAGGACAGGCTGACGAAGATGCGCAGATGACAGGGCGTATCCCAGTCGAGCAGACGCTGACGCAGCGATTCGTCCAGGGCCTGTCCTGGCCCTGCTGCATTGTAGAGTCCCAGCACAAAGGAAGTGAATTCATGGCCGCCCGGCACGCCGTGAAACGCGATGCCGGCAGGCTCACCGCCGCAAAAGACGCGGACGCAGGGGCGCTCGCCTTCAGCAGCCGCCTCCTCCGCCGGCACGCGCACGACCTGGAGCTTATCCGTCAGACGCGCGAGCTCGTCCACATACGATGCGAGCTCGCCGCTCTTGGCCGAATCATCCAGGTAAAGGCGCAATTCCAGGCTGCGGTCCATGCGGGCAAAGACCGTCTGCAACTGCTTGACGATCTCCGGCTGGAAGATCTGGCTGGAAGCGGCTTCTGCCGCAGGTTCCTCCGGCACGGCAGCAGCAGGGCGCAGCGGGCGGATGCCCGTCTTCTTCTGCATCTGCAGCGCGTAACGCTCGAGTTCCGTCGCAGCGAGAGCCCCGTCGCCAGCCGCCGTGATGCACTGGCGCAGCGGCTTAATGCGGATGTCGCCAGCCGCGTAGAGGCCGTCACAGGATGTCTTCATCGATGCGTCCGTGATCACATATCCCTTCGGATCGAGGTCTGCAATGCCCCGGACCAGTTCGGTCGCCGGTTCATAGCCGGCAAAGACGAAGACGCCAAACGTGTCCTTCCCCGCATCATAGTCTCGACCTCCCCCGTCTCAGTATCCCGGCAGGTCAGGCGGCGCAGCAGGCCATCTCCCTCGACAGACTCCACGACGGTGTGTGTCCGCACGGTGATGTCCGGATGATTGCGCGCTTCATCGGCCGTAGCCTTGGCACAACTGAAATCATCGCCGCGCACCAGGCAGGTGACATGTGACGCGTACTTCGTCAGGAACACGCTCTCCTCAGCCGCCGCATAGCCGCCGCCGATGACAAAGACCTGTTTGCCGCGGAAGAATTCGCCGTCACACGTCGCACAGTAGGCGACACCGCGGCCACGGAAGGTTTCCTCCCCGGCAAAGCCCGCAGAGCGCGGGCATGCTCCGGCGGCGAGCAGGACGCCGAAGCAGGAGAGCAGGCCCTGTGTGGTGTGCACGGTCTTGATATCGCCGCTCATGTCGAGAGCAGTGACCTCGGCCAGCTTGAATTCTGCGCCAAAAGCTTCGGCTTGCTGGCGCATGTTCTCCGTCAGGGCCGCTCCGCTGATGGAAGCAATGCCCGGATAGTTGACGACGCGGTCGGTGATGGTGATCTGGCCACCGAAGTGTTCCTTTTCAATCACCAGGACGCGGTAGCAGGCCCGCGCCAGATAGATGGCTGCCGTAAGGCCTGCCGGACCGCCGCCGATCACGATGACGTCGTAAAGCTCCCGTGCAGGAGCTTTGGCGGATGCTTCCGCCATCAGAGCGCTCCCACGAGGTCAAGGCTCGGCTTCAGCGTCTCTGCACCCGGCTGCCATTTTGCCGGGCAGACCTCGTCCCCGTGCGCGTGGACGAACTGGCATGCCTGCACCTTGCGCAGCAGCTCATCGGCATTGCGGCCGACATTGCCCGCATTGACCTCATAAGCGACGATCTTTCCCTCCGGATTGATGATGAAGGTCCCGCGCTCTGCAAGACCGGCCGACTCGATGAGCACCTCGAAGTCGCGCGCCAGGGCGTGCGTCGGATCGGCTACCATCGGATACGTGATCTTGGCGATGCGCTCCGAATGGTCGTGCCATGCCTTGTGGACGAACTCCGTATCGCACGAGACGGAATAGATCTCACAGCCGAGTTTCTGGAAGGCATCGTAGTGATTCTCCAGATCCTCAAGCTCCGTCGGGCAGACGAACGTAAAATCGGCAGGATAGAAGAAGAATACACTCCACTGGCCAAGAAGATTGTCCTTCGTAATGGTGCGGAATTCATGATTCTGGTACGCTTTCACCGAGAACTCGCTGACTTCTTTGTTGATCAATGACATAAGATACTCCTCTTTTTGATGCCCGTAACGGGCCATTAATTTACTGTTTCTAGTTTTAAATAATGATAATTAATATCGTTTACAGGAATATCATACCATGTGACCACAAAAAAAGCAAGCATATTTTTAAAAATATGCTTGCTCCATATGGGTGCTCACACTCGACCGTTTGTCATTCCTCTTCCGGATAGCGCATGCCCCAATCCTGGCGGGCTTTCGTCATCAGGGCCATGACGTCGACGGTGTAGTCGAGATGCATGAAATCCCGCTGCCCCGCGACGGTGCGCTCCATATCCTCGATCTCGTAGCAGAGCGCATTGGCTGTCTCCCCTGCAACGATCTCCTCCTTGCGGCCGTCCTCCGTCCAGGTGATCACGGCCTTGTCGCCGCGCGGGTACTCCATGAGCTCGACATACGCCTTGTCGAAGGAGAGCATGCCGCGCTTCGGTTGCTTGGCGTGCAGCGACAGCATGACGGTCGCCATCTCCCCCTGCTCGTTCTTGAGGAGCATGCTGGCCTGCTCATCGACACCGGTCGGCGCGTAGAGAACCTGGGTGGCGATTTCCTGCGGGCAGGAGCTCATGAACCAGCGCGCGAAGGACAGCGCATAGACGCCGATGTCGAGCATGGCGCCGCCCGCGAGGCTGCGATTGAAGAAGCGGTTCTTCATGTCATACGGCTTGTAACTGCCGAAATTCAGCGTCATGAGGCGCAGCGGACCAAAATCGCCGCGGTCGATGCGCTCGCGCAGTGCGCGGTAGATCGGCATGTGGTAGATGGTCTGAGCCTCAGCGAGCACGAGGTGATGCTCCATCGCGAGCTTGACCGCCTCTTCGAGCTCGTAGTAGTTGAGCGTGATGGACTTCTCGCAGAGCACGTGCTTGCCGGCGGCGAGTGCCTGGCGCAGGTACTTGATATGCGTGTTGTGCGGCGTCGAGATGTAGATGATGTCGACGTCCGGATCCTGGAACATGTCTTCGATCTTGTCGTAAACCTTGCCGATGCCGTACTGCTCGGCAAACTGAACAGCCTTCGCGTGCGTGCGGTTGCCGACGGCGTAGAGATTGCCGCCGAGCCTCTGCATCGCCTCAGCGAGCTGATGACCGATGACGCCGCAGCCGAGCGTAGCCCATCTGTACTGTACTGCCATGATACCCCTCCACTCTTTCTTGACAAAACAACACTGCAGATTCAGCAGATTCACTTGTAGGATAGCAGGGATGCGCGCCAAAAGCAAGATGCTGCACAGATTTGCCTTTGTGCCCGCTATCCGCTACAATAAAGAGAACAAAAACAAATTGAAACGAACTCCGATGATACCGGTCGAAAGGATGAACAGACATGACAAAGGATGAGATGATGCAGCAGAAAAAGATCACGACGGCGGGCAATCCAGCAAAGCCGACAGGGGAAGCCGGCGAAAAGATGCTCGCACGCATGAACGAGAGCCACGCCGAGCTCACGGCCTGGGGCCTCTCCTTCTTCCATTGGCAGGGCGACGAAGATGTCCTCGACATCGGCTGCGGCGGCGGGGCCAACCTGCACCGCATGAGCAGCCACATCGAGAGCGGCCATCTGACGGGCGTCGACTACGCCAAGACGTCGGTCGAGACATCACGCCAGACGAATGCTGACGACATCGCCGCCGGCAAGATGACGGTCTGCGAGGGCTCGGTCGAAGCACTGCCGTTTTCCGACGATGCGTTCGACAAGATCACGACGGTCGAGAGCTTCTACTTCTGGCCCAATCCGCCCGAAAACCTCAAGGAAGTCCGCCGCGTCCTCAAGCAGGGCGGCACCTTCCTGCTCATCTCCGAGATCTACGACCATCCGGGGCTCAGCGCAGAAGTCCAGGAGAACATCAAGAACTATCACCTCTACAATCCGACGCCAGAGACCTTCAAGGCCATCTTCCGCGCCGCAGGCTTCCGCTCCGTCGCCGTCCACATCGAAGAAGAGCACGGATGGATCTGCATCGAAGGGACAAAATAAGCATGAGCCGACGGGGAGAGCTGGGCAACGTTACGCACAGCGGTCTGCTAAACGGATTTTTTGCCAATAAATATCCTTGCAAAAGAGCGAAACGCGCTTCGCTTGGACGACACTCTTTTGCAAGGAAGCTGGTCGGCAAAAAATCCGTTCTTGACGCAGACCACTGAAAGCTCCACTTATGCCCGGCCCTCCCCGTCGGCTTCATCATTCTGGCAACTTCACATTGTGTCCTGCTTACATCGCCTATAATGCCTTTCCCTTATCTGTATAGTGTATGAGAAAGGCTATTTTCGTATCAGGACATCTTCATGCTGGTCCATCTTTGCACAACGTTGCCCGGCCATTCCCTGCTGTCCTGCACGCCCTAAAAGCAATGCCTGTCTCCGAGTGAACCCTCACCCGACTAAAGTCGGGTGCTTCCAGCGACACGATTAAGTTCGTGTCATGCTGTCTTTAGGACAGCGGACTGTCTTTCTACGATAAGGCACTGAACTCAGATAACTTGATGGCATTACGCCACAAGCTCCGCATTCAGACTAAGTAACGTAGACAAGATGCAGGTGGTTCTCTTGGTACATTGAGGAACTTTTGCCTCAATGCCCAACCTTGCCTTCGCAGGCAAGGATTTTAGGATTTCTCGAATAAAATACCGAGCACCAATGTTATAACTGGCAGACAGATCACAATGATACCTTTTACCAGTTTTGAACGTACACATCGAATAATTGTGTTCGTCTCGCTCGACCTTACCAGAACCGTCGAAAGCGAGTTTTGATGTGTTCCATGCACAAACACGACGGACGCGAACCCCATCACGGTGGGCTTTTTCGGCAACGATACGCTGCACAGCTTGTGCCCGCCAATGATGGAGTTTCTGCTTCTTCGAGCCTCGCTTCTTCCCCTGAGTGTCGAGATGTTCAAATACAATTACGTCAGCGGAATAGAGCATAGCTACATCAGCGATGAACTGAGCCGTCTTATGGGCAATGTCAAGGTTTACGCCTTTTGCCTTTGCCCATAACCTCGGCATTTTTCTCGCACCATGCTGCTGTGCCTTCTTGATCTTGTTCAGCTTATGCTCCAGAGAGTCTTTTTCTCTCGGCAAGGAAAGAATCTTCCTGCCGATGACAGTGCCATCTGATAACATAGCGGAACAAGTACAAGCATTGTTAATGCCAAGGTCTACTCCGATGATAATTTGACGGTCAATAGGTTTGTCTTCGAGTTTGACATTTTCCTCGAAGGTAAAATCCAAATACCAGTTCTTCCCCCGTCTACGAAGAGTCGGTACGCACTCCTTGCGGGTTGCACAATAACGTCGGATATAGTCAACGTCAGATTTACGAAGTTGCACATCCAGCCAATCCCAAGTATTTCGAATCCAGACTTTCAGTCTTGCTGTATATGTGCCAGTACGAACAAAGCAGTTGTCTCGATACATAGCGGGGTAGATATACCCTGCGACTGGAATCCCAGGTTCTTTACCTTGCGGATTTCCTTCCCAGTTCGCATAGTTGCTTTTGTAGGAGGACACCTTGCCTACAGCCTCGGTGATAGCCGCACGACGAAGATAACTTGGGAATTTGCCAAATCTGGAATCGAAATCGTATTTTGGGCAAGGATTCGATTTCGTATGATGAATTGCGCACTCAATCGCCCTCTGTTTCTCGAGAGAGCGTTCGATTTCTTTGAGGGAATTCCATTCTTCTAAAGCCACACCAATAAGAAAGTCTACAGCTTGACGATAGATTCCCACGGTGTTAGCTAATGCACGATGCGAATCTCTGATTTTGGTTTTGTAAGTAGTCATTATCTTCATCGCCAAGCCCTCCTTTCTTAATCCTTTTTTCCTTGAGATTTGATGTATTCCCTAACTTGTGCTTCTGTGTTCTCAGAAACAGTCGTTATAAAATAAGACGGATTCCACAAATGCCCTCCCCAGAGCTTCTTTCTGAGCGTATCACCGTGCTTTTTCATAAGCAGTCGAGCAGACACGCCTTTAATCGCTTTCATTATGTCTGGGATGAAGTGCTGCGGGGAACAGTCTATGAGAATATGTACATGGTCTTTGTCTGTGTTGAGTTCCAGAATTTCGAAGTCATTGTCATTGGCTATTTTTTCTAGTATCGGAACAAGGTCTTCGACAATTTCTGGTGTCAGTACCTTATGTCTGTGCTTCACACACCAAACGATATGGTAGTGTAAACAATAGACATATCCTCGACCATGATGGGTTTCTATTGTCATATTCTCACCTCCTGCATATATAATAACATACACAGGAGGAAAGCTCAATGATTTCAAGGGTTTATTTGCGATTTTACAATGACATATGTTGTGTGTCGCCGCACACTCATGACTAAAGTCACGAGTGTGCGGCGACACTTCATCAAATCAAGATTCCTGCGCAGTGGTCCAGCTCGTGCTGGACAATCTCTGCGAGGAAGTCACGGAAGACCTGCTTTTGCTTCTTGAACTTGAGGTCGCGGTACTCCACTTCAATCCACTGATAGCGCACGGTCTGCCGCTCGCCGTCGAGCGACAGGCAGCCCTCGCTGGCCTCGTACGTCTCCTTCGACTTGCGGACGACCGTCGGATTCAGCATGGCCAGATAGGCATGTCCCATGCGGATGACGATGATGCACTTGCGCTCGCCGATCATGTTCGCCGCCAGCCCCACACAGCGGTCCGCATTCGCCTTGAGCGTATCGATGAGATCCGTGGCAATCGCCACATCCCTGCGCTCCGCCAAAGCCGACGGCTGCGCAAGGAAAAACGTATCGCGCACAATATCGCGTATCATGATGAAATCCCCTTCCTCTTCTTCGCCTGCTCAATCAGAGCAGCGGCCTCCTCAAACGCGTGCGGCAGGTAGTCATCCTCCCACTCGCGCCCCTTCTTCTCCTGCGCCTTGATTTCCTTCCAGCCCGTCAGCGGCTTGCCCGCATCGTCGAGCATCGGCTCGTGGAAGACATACGGATGGCGGCGCACCATCTTGTCCGCCGCGGCCTGCGCGACATCCTCCAGCGAGAAAAGGCCTTCCTCCTGTGCCAGCTGCGCATGGAAGACCACCTGCAGCAGAAGGTCGCCGAGCTCTTCCTTGAGATTCTCCGCCCGGCCCGTCTCCCGCAGGATATCGATCCCGCCGAGCACTTCCGCCGCCTCCTCGATGCAGGCAGGCTTCAGGCTCTCATGCGTCTGCGCCCCATCCCAAGGGCATCCCCCCGGCCCCCTGAGCCGCGCCACAATATCACAAAGCCGCCCGACCGACGCCAATCGATTCTTTTCCTCATCCATAAAAGTCTTTCCTTTCATTTTACCTTTTTAACGACACGAAAACGTACCGAGGCAAGGCTCACATCTCACCGTCTCATTTTGCCATTCAAAAGCATCTTCCAATACACAAGCCCAAGGTCAGGAAGTCCCCATGCCTATAAGCGAAGCTTCAGCCTGCTGCGCGTAGCGTTAGGCATGGGGACTTCCTGTCCGCTTCGATTTACAGCAACACGAAAACTCCTTCTAGCACACGAGCCCAAGGTCAGGAGTCAGCCTGTCTATAAGCGAAGCTTCAGCCCGCTGCGCGCAGCGTTAGACAGGCTGACTCCTGACCGTTTCGTTTTGCAAGACTCATCTCCCCCGCAAACTCTCCGCCACCGTAAACAGCACGATCGCCGCCCAGACGAACCCGAGCGCGCTGATCTGGGCAAGCCCGAACGACTCGTGGAAGAAGAAAATCCCGAGCAGCAATCCAATCGTCGGACTGATGTACTGGAAGAAACCGAGCACATTGAGCGGCAGGAGATTGGCCCCGTACGAGAACAACACGAGCGGCACCGCCGTCACCACGCCCGTCCCCATGAGAAAGAGAGCAAGGTCCGGCGTCGCCAGCGAGAAGTGGTTTACAGGCGACGCCATGAGTATGCCGATGTACGGCACAGCAAACGGCATCAGCAGCAGCGTCTCGAGCGTGATGCTCGAGAACGGGTTGAGGTGCAGCTCTTTCTTGAGCGCACCGTAGATCGAGAACGACACGGCCAGCACGACAGCCACCCAGGGCAATTTGCCGAGCTGGTACGTCATGAGCACGATGCCGATGGCCGCGAGCAGGAGGCTGATCTTCTTGAGCCCCGAGACTCGCTCGCGGAAACAGAGGATGCCCAGCATGACACTCATGAGCGGGTTGATGTAATAGCCGATGCTCGTATCGATGACATGGTCGTGATTGACTGCCCAGATATACGTCAGCCAGTTCAGGCTGATGATGAAAGCCGCCAGCAGGAGGATCAGGCCGCGCTTCTTGTCCTGCCAGAGCGCGCGGCAGTCCTCTTTAAAACTCTGCCAGCGCCTCGTCACGACGAGCACGATGACCATGAAGAAAAACGACCAGACAATGCGGTGCGCCAAGATCTCGTTGGCCCCCGCCCGCGCGAGCAGGTTCCAGTAGAGCGGCAAGATACCCCATATGATATACGTTGACAGAGCCGCTATCATACCCGTGCGGCGTGCGTGATCCATATGTATTCCTCCATTCGGACTGTTCAGTAGTCGATAATCCAAAACACATACCTATCAGTATAGCACAAAAGTCAGCCCGCGGCGCGGAGAACCGCACCGGGCTGACTTTCTACTACTATTTCGATGGATTTCGATATGGAGACGACGGGATCACTTGACTGCGCGCTTGGCCATCGCGTAGAGGAAGATGCAGAGCACGAAGTAAGCGACGATACCCGCAAACGTCGCGGCAGGCGAGGCAGCCCAGGCCTTGGCGAACCAGTCGATGCCCGCGATGTGCAGGACCGCGCTGATGAGACTGCCGATGGCGCCGCCCGCGACGAAGCTCGAGGCGACCGTGTTGCCCTCGCTGAGGCGCTTGGCGTTGACCTTTGCGTCATCGCTGCTGTGCGAGACAAAGTACGAGATCAGACCGCCGACGAGGACCGGCGTGTTGATGCCCATCGGCAGGTACGAGCCGAGCGCAAAGGCGAGCGGCGGGATCTTCATCATCCAGAGCAGGACCGCGAAGAATGCGCCTGCCATATAGAGCGGCCACGGCGCGTCGCCGCCGTCCATCATCGGCTTGACGATGGCTGCCATCGCATTGGCCTGCGGCGCCGCCAGCGCCCCCTCGCCCGTGAAGCCGTAGGCATGATGCATGAGGAAGACGACGCCGACCGAGACAACGCCCGCGAGCACGATGGAGACGAGCTGCCACTGCTGCATCTTCTTCGGCGTCGCGCCCGTGATGTAGGCGACCTTGAGCTCCGACATGAAGTTGCTCGAGACGGCGAGCGTCGCGCAGAGGAAGGCCGCCATCATGAGGATCGCGATGATGCCCGTCTTGCCCGCCATGCCCGCGCCGCCCATGACGACAGCCGAGACGATGATCATGAAGATCGTCATGCCGGAGACCGGCTCATTGCCCGTGAAGGCAATCGAGCTGATGCCGACGACCGAGAGCATCAGCGCAAAGAGCATGACGAGCACAAACGCGATGACGGTCTGCGTCAGGCTCTCGGCGCACATCACATGGAAGAAGACGGCAAACAGGATGGTCATGAGCAGGCTGCCGAAGACAATCTGCGTCATCGGCAGATCCTGCTGCGTGCGCAGCAGCATGCCCGAGGAAGAAGCGCCCTTCGAGAAGAGGTCTGCGACAGCGCGCTTGACGACGCGGACGACGACACCCGACATCGAGAGCAGTCCGATGATGCCCGACATCGCGAGCATGCCGATGCCGATGTGGCAGACGTACTGCGAGAAGACCGCGTCGACCGGTGCATTGGCGAGCAGCATCGTCTCGCCGTCGACGACCATCGTGTGGTCGCTGCCGAGATAATAGGCGACCGGGATGCAGACGAGCCACGAGAAGAACGAGCCAGCCGCGATGATGGCCGCATAGCGCAGGCCCGTGAAGTAGCCGATGCCGAGCAGCGCCGCGTCGTTGTCGAGACTGAAGACGAGCTTGTACTTGTCCGCGAGCACCTGGCCCCAGTGGAACGTCGTCGTCGTCAGGAGCTCCTGCCACCAGCCGAGCGAGTTGAGCACGAAGTCGTAGACGAGCGCGACTGCACCGCTCACGAGCATGATGTGGGCCTTCGACCCCTCATCCGACTCGAGCACCTCCGCCGCCGCACTGCCCGACGGGAATGGGTAGACACCGTCCATCTCCTCGCAGAAGTAGCGGCGGAAGACCGTCGCCAAAAAGACGCCGAGCACACCGCCGAGCACAATCGGGATGGCCATCTCGAGGAACGAGACATCTTCGATGTTCAGGATGTAGAGCGCCGGCAGGATGAACATCGCGCCGCCGATGATATTCGTACCGGCACTCGCGATGGCCTGGATGTGGACCGTCTCCGGGAAGGCGTTCCTGCGGTGAAAGAGTACCGCCATGCCCATGGCCAGCACCGACACCGGTGCAAAGGCATCGACCGTCTGCCCGATCTTCAGGCAGAGATAGCCGACCGCCAGAGCAAAGAGCACCGAGAAAAATAATCCCCAGAACACGACGTACGAGTTGATCTCCTCATACGTCTGATGGGGCGACATCCGTGGTGCATACGGACGCCGCGTCTTGTTTTCATCTGACATACAAATCCCCCTAATCCGCACTGTCCACTCATCATGGATAACAGCACTACTACAGTTTACGCCAGGGGGGATGTCTGTCAAGAATGTAAAACGCCGGATTCGCATGTATACAAAGGGATACAGCCTATATCACCGGTGAAATAGTTGCAACTGTCTTTTCTATGTGTACAGATATTGTCTCTCACAAATGGATAATGTCAATCTCAAAACGAGACATAGAAGGAAAAGTCACGCCTCTGTCGAATAAAAAAACAGAAAGAACGCAAAATAAGTGGACAGAAAGTGGACAGAAAATAGAAAGAAGATGTACCTATGTTCCATTCCAAGATCACAAGGCGCCTCGTCACTTCATTTTTACTCATCGTGCTCGTCTCCCTCTCACTGCTCGGCATCCTGCTGCTCAACTACTTCCGCGACTACACGATGCAGCAGGAGAAAAACGCCCTGATCCTCAACGCAAAGATCATCGAGACATCACTGGAGGACCAGCTCTACAGCAGGGACGTATCCGGGCTCCACACGACGCTGCAGGAGCTCCACGAGAAGACCGACCTGCGCGTGACCGTCATCGACGCCGATGGCGCCGTCCTCGGCGACACGGCCGACCCGAACCAGGCCATGAACAACCACCTCGACCGCGAGGAAGTCCAGCAGGCCATGACGGAGCCCTATGGGCTCGCCATCCGGCAGAGCGAGACACTGAACGAGAACCTCATGTACGTCGCCGTGCCCGTCTACCGGGGTGGCCAGCTCATCGGCATCATCCGCACCTCCTCCTCACTCGTCTCGATGGAACAGTCGTACCACACAAGCCTGCGCGTCATCCTCTCCGCCCTCTTCTTCGCGCTGCTCGCCGCGCTCATCATCGCCATCTGGCTCGCACACCGGCAGGTCCAGCCCATCCGCTGCCTGAGCCTCGACGCCATGGAGATCGCCAGCGGCAACCTCCACAAGCGCCTGCAGTGGCAAAGCGGCGATGAGTTCGATACACTCGTGCAGACCATCAACCAGCTGACGCGCAACCTCTCCGCCAAGATCCAGGAGTCGCAGGCCGAGGCCGACAAGATGAGCCTGATCCTCAACCACACCGACAACGCCATCATGCTCATCGACGAGCGCGGCCTCATCGTCGACACGAACCGGCAGGCTGAAGAGGACTTCCAGCTGCAAGGGAATGCCCTGCACCGCCACAGCATCCACGTCATCGGCAGCGCAGAGCTCTCCGAGGCCGCGCAGGAAGTCTGCCGCCAGGGCAAAGCGCAGACCATCACGCTGACCATCCGCAGCAAGACATACCAAGTCTTCCTCGCGCCCTTTTACGACGGTCCCGACGAACTCGTGCTCGCCGTCTTCCACGACATCTCTCTGCTGAGAGAAATCCACCAGCGCCAATCCGAGTTCGTCAGCAACGCCGCCCACGAGCTCGCCACGCCGCTTACATCCATCTCCGGCTTCGCCGAGACACTCTTAGACGACGACTTCAAAGATCCAGAGGCCAGCCATCACTTCATCTCCATCATCTACCGCGAAGCCCAGCGCATGAACCGCCTGATGAAAGGGCTCCTAGAGCTCGCCCGCCTCGACAGCACCCACGGCAAGACCAAGATCAAGCGCCGCCCCGTCGAGATTAACGCCACCCTGCACCAGACCATCGAGCAGCTGCAGGCCAAGGCCGAGAGCAAGGCGCAGACCCTCGTCGAAGAGCCCGCCGCCATGCCCCTCTACATTCTCGCCGCGCCCGAGCTCTTCGGGCAGATCCTCTACAACCTGACCGAAAACGCCATCAAATACACCCCGGAGGGCGGCACCATCCACGTCAAGGCCGAGCAGCAGGGCGATACCGCCACCATCACCGTCAAGGACAACGGCATCGGCATCGCCCCCGATGACCTCCCCCGCATCTTCGACCGCTTCTACCGCGTCGACAAAGCCCGCGCCCGCAAATCCGGCGGCAACGGCATCGGCCTCTCCCTCGTCAAATTCCTCGTCGAACTATTTGGCGGCACCATCGAAGTCACGAGTCAGATTGGTGAGGGTACCACCTTCACCCTGACCTTCCCCCTGACCACCAAAGCATAAAAAACAGGCTTCTATCCACTACACAGGATAGAAGCCTGTTTTCCATCTCAGTTGCAAGAGCAAGGCGACCGCCCAACGGGCCAGTCGCCGCGCGTCCAGCTAAGTCCAGAAGCCCCATGGCGACAACGTACCTCAGGGCGAGGGGATATCTATCGCCTGCAGGAGCGAAGTGCTCGCCCGCAGGGCTGGTCCCCGAGCAGACAGCAACAAGGCAACGAGATGTCCGAACGCCGCGGCAGGCGGCGACCTACCAAAGCCTCACGCACTCACATGGGGACCATTTAACGGAGCGACGAAGCCGACAGATATCCCCTCGCCCCGTCGTAGCCCCATTCATTTCCTGCAGACAAATCCCGCAAACGACCCCGTCCGCGTGACCTTTACCTCCCGATACATGCTGCGCAGCCGCTCCTCGAGGCTCTCTGCCGTATCAAAGGGCGGCGTGAAGAACCCCATCGGCACGCAGAACGCCCGGACAAAGAGATCCGTGACCCGGTTCTGCCCCTTGATGTAGCAGCATCCCGTGAACGTGCCGCCCTTCTTCAGCACGCGGTACGTCTCGCGGAAGGCCGCCATCTTATTGGGGAAGGCGTGCAGGCCGTTGAGCGAGAGCACGCAGTCAAATGAGCTGTCGAGATACGGCAGATCGCCGACATCACCGCGCGCAAACTCCACCTGATGCAGGCCGCGCGCCGCAGGCGACGCCATCGCCTGCGCGAGCATCTGTTCCGAGTAGTCGAGGCAGACGATCCGCGCCGACTTCATCCTGCGGTAATGCGGCAACGAGAGCACGCCCGTGCCGACCGGCACCTCGAGCAGCGTGCCCGAAAAGTCCTCCGGCAGCCCCTGGAATGCCTGCCGGACGAACGACTCGTAGCGCGGCCCGCGAAGCTGCCAGAAAAAGCGGTTGGCAAACCTTCCGAGCAGGCTCTCATTCTTCATCATGCCGTCGTATCCCTTGCTGAGCTGTCCGACTACCGCATACGCATTGTGCACGATCTCTCTGCGCTCCATCTCATCCCTCGCCTTTCCGCTGCCTGTCGCTTCTTACCTTACGTATTATGCTATCACGCAGGCGGGCGGCTGGATATGGGATTTGTCACAGATTGCACGAAATGGTATTGGATTGTCCTGTTTTCGAGCGTCTTATTTCCGCAACGTCTCGCGGTCGATCTCCGTGCCGTCCGGCAGGAAGCAGGCAATCTCCACGCTCGCATCCTTGACGCAGAGCGTTAGGTAATTGTCCGTCTCCGGCTGCGGCGCGATGACCTTGTCGAGCGCATGGTCGACCCAGAGCCCCGGATAGCGCACATTGCCCGCGACACCCGTCAGGATGTAGAGCGGCCCGCTTGCATCACGCTGGAAGTTCTTGATATGGCCGCGGTTGCGGTACGTATGCAGGTGCGCCGAGAAGACGACATCGATGCCCGCCTCGTCAAAGAGCGGCATCCAGGCACGCCCCTCGTCTGAGAAACCCTCCTGGCGGTCCGGCCGGTTCGTGATGCGGTACTGCAACGGGTCCTTGTGCATCAGCACGATCTTCCACGTCTTGTCGGTCTTCTTGACATCTTCGCGGAACCACGCCTGCTGCGCTTCGAGCAGGCCCTGATGGAAATCCGCTGCCTCCTCCGTCTGCGTGTCGAGCACGATGAAGTGCGCCGGGCCGTAGTCGAACGAGTAGTAGCGTCCCGCAAACTCCTCGCTGCCGTTTGCAGGCAGTGCGAATTCGTGCAGGTACGCCACAGGCTCGCGGACCTTCCAGTCCTCGTTGTAAGTCTCGTGATTGCCCATCAAGGGGGCCACGGGGATGCGGTCGATGATGCCCGCGACCGCGTCGAACCACGCCTCCCACTGGCGGTGGTCCTCGCCGTTGTCGACGAGATCTCCCATATTGATGAAGAAGTCTGCTCCTTCATTGCGCTCTGCCGCCCCCTGCGCGAGGTGCTTCCAGTCCGTGTAGTCATTCGACTGCGAGTCCGGAAAAATCAGCGCCGAGAACGCGCCGCCATCATCCGTCTGCAGCGCGTGCCAGTCATCATACTGGCCGTCCGCCTTGATGCGGTATTCATACGGCTGGCCCGCCTCCAGTCCGCAGAGCCTTGCCGTGTAGAGCTCGACCGTCACGCCATCGTCCGTGAACGACTCGCGCGCAGCCGGGCTCGATTCGATGGCCTTCGCGCCCTTCAGGCGGTACTCGACGACCGCATCTGTCCATTTCACATCCGCCTGCCACATGATCGTGCGCGCATGGGCATTGTCCGACGCGATGATCTGGCGCAGATCGCGCAGGACGGGCCTTCCCTGCGCTGCGCCGAGCGCGTGCTTGGCCAGCCGTCCCGCCAGCTCCGTGCGCGAGAGCGCCCATCCGCCGCCCGCCAGCACCACAGCGCCCGCGCAGATGGCCAGGAACCTGCGCCGCGACATCGTCCTGCCCTGCGCCTCTCTTTCCTGACGGCCATGATCTTGTCTATCGTGATCTTTGTCCATTGCAATCCCTTCCTGAGTAAAGTTCCCTGTACCTACTATAACAAGTCTTTGTAAAATTCACCTGAAAATCCTGCCTGTCTCTATCATACAAAAAAACTGCCGCTTTGCGAAATGCTTATCGCGAAGCGGCAGTCATAGAGCCGAGGCATGGCTCAGGGGGACAGCAACAGGGGGATGTGCTGCAATCAGACGTAGCGGCAGACGTGATCGACTGCGATGTCTGAGAAGCCGAATGCCTCAGCCTTCGTCAGGCGGCCATTGGCAATGGATGCAATCTCCTTGACGAGCGCGCGGCCCATCTCCGGGACGGTCTTCTCGCCGCGCACGATGGGGCTGAGGTCGGCATCCATATTGTCCTCCATGCAGCGGTACGTCCGCTCATTGGCCGTGACTTTGCAGACCGGCACGATGGCATTGCCTGTCGGCGTGCCGCGGCCCGTCGTGAAGATAATGACCTGGCAGCCAGCCGCAGCCATCGAGGTCACCGACGAGATGTCGTAGCCCGCCGTGTCCATGACGAGCGCACCGCGCTTCGTCGGGCGCTCCGCCTGCTCGAGGACCTCGACGATCGGGCGCGTGCCGCCCTTGCGGATGCAGCCGAGACTCTTCTCGTCGAGCGTCGAGAGGCCGCCCGCCTTGTTGCCAGGCGTCGGCTGTCCGGCACGGCAGTCCTGTCCAGCAGCGGCGAGATGCTTCTCGTACGCTTCGCAGACGCGGATGATCTGGCGCTGGATCTCAGGCGTTGCCGCGCGCTTGGCGAGGATGTGCTCGCCGCCGATCCACTCGATGGACTCGCTCATCATGGCAGAAGCGCCCATGTCGACGAGGATGTCGCTGAGCTCGCCGACAGCCGGATTGCAGGCAATGCCCGACGTCGCATCCGAGCCGCCGCACTCGATGCCGACCAGGAGCTCCGACGCGGGGAACAGCTCCTTCTGCTGCATGCCGGCCTGCTGCGCCATATCGCGCGCGGCGCGCACAGCCTTCTCGATGGTCTTGAGCGTGCCGCCCTCCTCCTGGATGCCGAACGAAGCGACAGGCTTGCTCGTCATCTTCTGGATCTTCTCGCGCAGCGCCGCATGCGGGACCGTCTCACAGCCGAGGCCGATGATGACAACGCCGTAAACATTCGGGTTGCAGGCAAAGCCCGTCAGCACCTTCTGGCTCATGGCCGTGTTCGCCGCCACATCCGAGCAGCCCGTGTTGAAGACGATGTTGACCGCGCCGCGCACCTGGCTCGCGACGATGCGGCAGCACTCACTGCCGCAGGCGCACGTCGGCAGGATCAAGACGTGGTTGCGCACGCCCGGACGTCCCTCCGCGCGGCGGTAGCCCCAGAACGAGAACGGCTCGAGGTCCGGCGCGCCAGCCGACTGCTTGGCCTGCATCACGAAGTCATCGCCTGCAAGCTCGCTCTCATAGTCGCGCGGCACGCTCTTTAAGTTCTGGTCGTTGACCCAGTGGCCCTTCTTGACGGGAGCGACGAGTTTGCCGAGGCTCTCGCCGTACTTGACGATGTCCTCACCCGCTGCGAGATCCGTCAGCGCAATCTTGTGGCAGTACGGAATATCCTCCTCCGCCACGAGCGTCCGGAGCGCTGCGCCGTCCTGATAGGCGACGCTCTGTCCGCGCTTCACTTCCTTGACACACGTCACGACATTATCGTGTTCGTCCATCAGCAATGCATTGATGCTCTGTTCCATGTTCATTCCTCCGCTCTTCTCGATTCCGTGAATCCAAAGTCTTCGTCTTTCGTCATTACCCAAAGCATACCGCATTTCCCCTATTTATTCCAATTTATAGATTTTACATCAGGATAAATCTGATATAATAATAGGCACGAGATACCCCAGACAGACGCCAGAAGAAAGAAGGAATCCCCATGCAGCAGGACATGCGCTACGTCTATGAAGTCTACAAGCAGAAGAGTTTTTCCAAGGCCGCGCAGGCGCTCTTCATCACCCAGCCGGCCCTGAGCATCGCGATCGGCAAGCTCGAAGACAAGATCGGCATGCCCATCTTCGACCGCAGCACGCGCCCCATCAGCCTGACCACCGCCGGGCGCGTCTACCTCCGGGCCATCGAGCGGACGCGGGCACTCGAACAGGACCTTCGCCATCAGCTCGATGACATCCGCGAGCTAAAGCGCGGCGAGATCACGATTGGCAGCAGCCACTTCATCAACGCCTACATCCTGCCCCGCATCCTGACACAGTTCAACCGGCAGTTCCCCAAGATCCGGCTGAACCTGCTCGAGGGCAGCTCCCATGCGATGGCCCACATGCTGGAGCAGGGCGAGATTGATCTGACCTTCAGCTGTGACGACTGCGTCATCAAGAACTTCGCGAGCACGCCCGCCTTCACCGACACCATCCTGCTGGCCATCCCCGGGGACGGTCCCCGCCACGCGCAGCGCGAGCGCCTGACGGCAGCCGACATCCTAGCCGGGCGCCACCTCGCCCCCGACTGCCCGAGCGTCGACCTCACGGACTTTGCCGCAGAGCCCTTCATCCTGCTGCGCAGCGGTAACAACCTGCACGACCGCGCCATGCGCTTCTTCCACCGGGCAGGCATCGAGCCCACGGTCAAGATGGAGCTCTCCCAGATGGCCACCGCCTACCGCCTCGCCGAAGCAGGCTTCGCCGCCACCTTCCTGAGCGACCGCCTCATCGCCCACAAGAACAGCCGCCTCTCATTCTACCGCCTCGCCGCCCCCGAGAGCCGGCGCAGCTTCTACGCCCTGACGAATCCCAAGCGCTACCTGTCAGAAGCCGTCCAGCAGTTCATCGGCCTCATGCCGCAGGCCAGCGCAATCTGACATAAAAAATCGCATCACCTCCGGATAGTACATCCAGATGGCGATGCGATTTTTTACGTTGCCGTCACTTTGCCTTCGGCGCAGGATCGTCAGGCGTCCAGCCCGGCGGCAGGCTGGCAGCAGAGCCGAGCGCCGTCACACCGGAGTTGTAGCCCTCCGTGCCGGCCCCGCGCTTGCCCGTGGGGTAATAGACCACCTTCGACGGATCCTGGCGGTCCACCGAGTAGATGTGGTCCGCCGTCTTCTTCTGCGAATCGGCCAACGCGAACGGGCGGTTCAGCGGCAGTTTCGGGCGCGCCATCTCCGTCTGGCGTGTCTGCTTCAGCATCCAGTCGTAGCAGGCCGGCGTACCGTGACCGTAGAACCAGGCCGACATATGGCTGACATTGCCCGTGAGCACCGCCTGATAGATGCCCGTCTCATTCGGCTCCGACACGAGGCGGCGGATGGAGGCATCGCGCTTCGACGCCGTCGTCTTATCATCGAGGACGAGATCCCGGCGCGGGACCTGAGCGCCCGCAAGGTCATCGTAGAGCACGCGGTACTCCGTATTCTCCTGCGCCGTATTGAGATAGAGGATGTTGTCGTCCGACACCATGTAGAACCAGTTGCGGTAATCCACCGGCCGGCCGTCGCTGTCCTTCTGCCAGACGAGTTTCCCGTCGGCCGGCATGCCGTAGTACGACGTGCCGTTGAACGGGTACTCCTTGTTGAAGTTATTGCCCCACTTGCAGCTCATGGGCAGTAGCGCCGCAAAGTAATTGTCGCGCTGCGCCGCCATCGCCATGACCGTCATGCCGCCCATGGACTGGCCGCTGCCGTAAATCCGGTCCGGATCGATCGCGTACTGCTGCGTGATCGCGTCCATCAGTTCCCAGATCGCCGGCTCCGCGCAGCTCAGCGTCCAGTTGTTGCGCGCCATGCGGAGGTTGTAATGCGGGTGCCAGAGCACCATGACATGGCGCCCGCAGATCGTCCGGCGTCCGTCATACCAGACGACAATCGTCATGCCGTACTTGTGCGCACGGAAGGCCTCCCCCTCATCTGGGCTCTGCTCCGCCCATTCGTGGGTAACAAATCCATAAGCAAAGGGTGCGCTCAAAAAAGTAACTTTCTTGAGCGCACCCTTGTATTATATTGCGGTACCCGCTTGCGGCGGGCTATGCGATATTATTTAGTTGCAGTCTTTTTGTCCTGCGCAGCGAGGAGCTGCTGGACCATGGCCTTGAGTTCCTTGATCTCGCTGTCCTGCTTCTTAAGCTGATCGTCCTGACGGGCGACGGTTGCGCGCAGTTCCGTGATCTCCTGCGTGGAGCCCGGGCGGACCTGGGATTTGCCCTTCGGGCCGAACTTGAAGCTGACGCCTGCATTGATCATGTTCTCGCCATTGCCGAAGTTCGTGCCGAGACTGAACATCGTGTCCTCATCCGGGCGATAGAACGCGCCGACAGCCGCACTGTTGGCATCGCGGTAGTTGCCGTAACCAACAGCGAAGTCCCACTTGTCATCCGGGTCGAAATCAAGAGGATGCAGCGCCGCCAGAGCCGCCGCACCGGCACCGACTTTGTTGACGCGGTTATCCAAATTAGAAATTCGGTTGTCCATGTGGTAGATATTCTGCGTATTGCTGTCGACCTTGGATTCCACACCTTTCAACTGGCCATAATTGACTGCATCCGTCGTCGCCGTACCGGCTGCGACATTGGTAATCTTCTTGCCTGCCGCATCAATGCCGTCCTTGGTCATGGACGGACCACCGGCAATGGAGACACCATTGCTGGAAATCGTGGTATCGCCTGCGGTCACCTTATCCACGGTGATGGCCTTATTCAGGGAAACCTTATAGTTGGCCGGTTTGGTGGCATCAGTTTCGGTGTTGGCCACGGTGATGTTGGTGTCGTCGCCAACAACGGTGCCTACGCCGCCATCTTTGCCGTCCTTACCGTCCTTGCCGGGAGCACCGGTGTCACCTTTATCGCCCTTGTCGCCTTTCGGACCTTGTTCACCCTGAGCGCCGGTGTCACCCTTTTCGCCCTTTGGTCCTTGTTCGCCCTGGGCGCCGGTTGCACCGGTGTCACCTTTATCGCCCTTATCACCTTTCGGACCTTGTTCACCCTTGTCGCCTTTATCCCCCTTGAAATCAGGGTCGCCCTTCAGGGCATCCTTATCCAGGGATACCAGGACGCGTTTGTCTCCTTCTGCGCCCACTTCTTCTGCTTTCAGGCCGTCGCCGAAGTCAAACTGCAGGCTGCTGATGGTCGGAGTGGCTACAAGGCTGCCGTCCGTGTAGCTGCCGCTGCTCCCCTTGCCGCCGCTGTAGATGTGGACGGGCAGGCTAGCCACACTCTTCAACTGAGCCACGTTCACGGCGTCGGTATCCGCAAACCCGGCCGCCACACCCGTGATCTGGCGGGTATGGGTCTCATCGCCTACAGAAACCGCTGCCCAGGAGGATTTCCAGGCCTTGTTGTCAACCGATTCGCTGGCACCCTTCTTCAGAGGATCATAGCCTTCCACGTCTTTATCCGTAGAAGCCACAGACCCGCTACCAAGGGCCACGCCACCATCCACTTTCACGTCGGCATTGTGGCCGATGAGGACGGCGTCGGAAGCAGAGGTGGTCAGTTCGTCATCGGCAGAACCCAGGATTACGTTGTTCTTCCGGTCGGTCAGTTTGTGGTTGTCGCCCAGCACCAGATTGGATTTGTTCGTATCCACGCTGCTGCCGGTGAGAGTATTATGGGAACCGATCACATAATCGTTCTTGCCGTTTTCCACTTTATTGTAGAAGCCATCCACGTAGTTCAGCTGGGTGGAGGTCCCTTCTGCGTATTCCTTGTCGCTGCCGGTCACCGTGTTGCCCACGCCCACAACCTGGGTCATGTAAGCTTTATCCACGGTGTTGCCGCCACCCATGACCATGACCTGGGCCCCGCTGGTGGGAACGGCTGCCTTCAGGGCCTCGTTCAGCTGCTTCGGGTCCTTCAGGCCCTGCATGATGGCACCGGCTTTTTGAACGTCGATGGCCCGGTAGGAATTGGTGACGCTGTTCCCGGCGCCGTAGACCATAGCCGCGTTGGAATCGGTGGTCACGTTAGCCTGCCCTACGATGCTGTTGGCGACACCGCTGAAGGGCTGGGAAGCGCTGGTGTTGTCGTTAAGGTTGAACATACCATAGGAAAGGGCTGCCGCACCGCGGAAATCATTGCTGCCCGGCTGAGCTGCCTCATTCATGATGCCGGAGAAGGACCCGGTTACAGTGGAGGCAATGCCGCCCGCATAGGTCATGTACCCGGCTGCCAGACCGGCGAATTCCTTGGCCCCTTTGTTATCATCGTTAAGGTACTGGGCATATTCTTTGGCCGCATCCCCAAACACATTCGGTGTTTTTTCATTGACGCTGTAATATTTGGTCCGGGCCTGTTTCAGCTGGGCCACGTTTACAGCATCCGTATCTTCCGTACCGGCTGCCACATTAGTGATCTGACGGGTCAGCTTGTTGGCGGAATCACCCACGGAGGCAGCAGCCAGAGTGGATTTCCAGGTACCAGTGGTGTCGGCACTGTGTTCCTCCCCTTTCGGATCATAACCCACAGCTCCTTTATCCGTAGTGGCAACGGAGCTGTCGCCCAAGGCCACGCCTCCATCTTTCTGGACGTCGGCGTTATGGCCCAGCAGGACGGCGTTGGAAACCTTCGTCGTCAGTGCTTTGTCAGCAGAACCGATGGCAATATTGTTCTTTACATCCTTATCCATGGTGTGATTGTCACCGATGATGACCAGGTTGTCACTTTCCTTGGCTTTGGTGCGGTCAGCTTTGCTCAAAGTACCATCTTTCGTATCTGCCGAGAAAGTCTTGCCTAAAATTGTATTGTTCGTACCAATTACATAAGCATTGTTGGTATTGGAAACTTTGTTATTGTAGCCATCTACCATGTTGTACTGGCTGCTGTATTCGTTGACTTCCGGACTGCTTTCAAGCTTATGTCCCCAAAACTCTTCATACTTCGCATCTTCATGATACAAGCTGCCAGTCACTTCATTGTTGACGCCCATAGTCTGTGTACGGATGGATTTGTCGATTTTGTTGCCGCCACCGATGGCCAGCGCAGCCCCACCAGGATTACTTTTAACAGATTGTCTCAAATCATTTGCAGCCGCTTTGGCAGAAGAACCAGCGCCAGGAGCAGACGCAGTCGCAATGGAATTGGTAATTTCGTTACCGGCACCATAGATCAACGCCCCGTTGGCATTCTGGGTCCGGTTGGCCAACCCTACAATGCTATTTGCGATACCGGAAGTAGTATTCGTTGAAGTAGCAGATTCAATACTATTAAAAGCACCGATAGATACAGCGCCCGCATTTTGCATATAAGCAGCACCGTTCCCATTAGGATAAGAAGTCGACATAATGGAATAGTCACCAATTAAGGTACTCAAGGTACCGCCGGTATAGCTGTTGCTGCCAACAAGGACAGAGCCTATTCCGGCACCCTGTATTCCATTAGCGTTCTTTGTGCGGTCATTATAGGAAGAAATTGTTACATCTCCCAAATCTCCTGTATAGGTACGGTTGCCGATGGCAATAGATTGAGACTGTGCCAATGCTCCTTCACCAATCGCAATAGCACCAGTCGCTTTCTTTTCACCAAAGAGCATGTTTTGTGCTTTCAAACCGCTTTGCATATATGCATAGGCATCCTTGCCAATGGCAATACTTTGACCTTCGCCTTCAGGGAATGTAGTCTGCTCTCCGGAAATTTCGTGCTTGACCGTCGCATCAGTACTCTTGATAGACTTCTGATCATCCTGCACAATTGCAGGAGGCGTGGAAGTCGAATCCGCTGCCATGGCAACATTAACAAAACCTCCCATAGTCAGCATGGCCGCTGACAGTGAGGCCAGGACTATTTTCCGGCCGCTTGTAGTTTGTGATTTTGTCGACGTCTTGCCATGACTTTTTGCCAGCTCGGACACGACGACGTAGCATTGATGTGCTTTACTGTAGATGACCTTGTAAATCCGGTTCATGTGATCTTCCCCTTTTCACTTTTGATTGATGAATGATTTGATATAGGTTAATAAATCATTGACAAATCAAATTATAGGGTACGACTGTATGTTACAGCAGAGTCAAATTCACATCTGTACTATAATCCGCATCATGCAGAATGGATACATATCACTTTGTTGTAGAGCGGAGGCAACAGATTCCCTTCCGGGCATTGCGCCGGAAGGGCTGCCACTTCATCAAGCTGACGGGGTGTCGGCATTCTTTTGGACGGGAACCTGGAGGCGCAGGACCTCGGATGTCTTGCGGTAATCGCACGGGTCCAGGATGGCGACGATCTGGCAGATGACATCGCCGAGCATGGTGTAATGCTTTTGCTGGCAGGTATCCCGCAGCTGATCGAGATACGCGGGCACGTGATCAAAGCCATCGAGATAGACGCTGGCACTCATATTGCTCGAATGCGATTGAACCTCGATCTTGCCAGTGGCCTCATCCTTATCAGGGATAATCACGCCGAGCTCCGCTGCCCGGTACCGCCTGGCCAGAAAATCGTCCAACTTCATGGTCACGAAGGCATGATAGGAATAAATGCCGTGAATGCCCTTCTGGCGCAGCTCCGCTTTGAGATGCGCCAGATCATAGACGACGCTGCCAAAGTCCTCCTGAAAGTAATTCCGGGTTGCTTTCTTCACGAAGACATCATACTTGCGGACGTATTCCAACGTGCAGACGCCGCGCGGCGGAAGGTGACAGACATGATCCTTCCAATCGAGAATACTCCGGATCTGTTCCTTCTGCCATAAAATATACTTCATCTGCTGATCCAGGTCCTTGAGTTTCTGGTGATACATATCCACCAAAAACGCTTGGTCCGAACAATCCAAGAGCGCCTTGATCTCATTGAGGTTCAGTCCGAGGTCTTTATTGTACTGGATCATGTGGAACACCGCGCTCTGACAGACATCATACGTGCGATACCCGTTCAGCGGATTGACCGATTTCGGCTTCAATAGACCCTTGTCATCATAGAGCCTCAAGGTGGCTAATGTCGTGTGATTGAGTTTGGCCATCTGGCCGATTGTAAGCAGATTGTTTTTCATGAATGGATCCCCCTATGATTTCGGTTGCTTATTCCTGCGCGAGTCCAGTCAGTTCGTCCAAAGAAACCTGATAAAACTTCGCGAGTTGAACGAGGTATTCAACTGGCAGCTTGCGCTTGCCGAGTTCGTACATGCCGTAAGCGACCTGACTGCAATGGAGGATCTTGGCGACATCTGCTTGCGATAAGTTATTCGATACACGCAAAGCCTTCAGATTCTGTGACCAGACACTGGGTGTAATGCGTCGGCCTTCCGGATATTCCTTAGAGCGACGAGGTTCCATATTGATGTACCCCCCCCGTGCACATTTGTATATATTGTCTTTTCAGGATGTATATCCATCATGAATTGCCCCTTTCTTTCACAACTTTCCCTGCATCAAGTGTATAATATGCCTAATTTTAATCTAAACCTATTCCTATCATAACCCATATCTTGGGATTAGGGTCAAGATTCATTTTGTATTGAGCAAACGAATGCTTTTAAATGATGCCACAAAAAGAGGGGGCAAGTGCGTGACTTGTCCCCTTTTGAGCAAGATATATGACAAATATAGAACACATCCACAAATCCATGTACAGAAAAAGCCATGCGGACCATCTCAGCCCGCATGGCTTTTTGCTTCATGGTTTCAGACCCAGTCTCGCATACCGGTCAGGTAATCGAGAGACACCCGGTAGTATCGGGCCAGTTTCACAAGGTTCTCCACAGAAATCCGGCGCTTGCCGAGTTCATACATGCCATAGGCAACCTGTGTGCAGTGCAGAACCTTTGCAACATCACTCTGCGACAGGTTGTTGGCACGGCGAAGTTCCTTCATCCTCTGGGTCCACACAGCCGTCTTTCTCGCCATGTACACATCCCTTTCTGTTGGATGATTGGAGCTCATGACTTGCTCGAATCGAGTTTGGCAAGGATCTCCGTCATCTTCTGCTCCAGTGCATCAATGCGCTTATCCTTGTCGGCATTGTCCTTCTTGAGCTCGTCGATCTCCTTCGACTGTGCGTCGATGACCTTGGCCATCTGCGTCTTCGTCAGCGCATGGTGATCCGAACCGCCCGGGCCGAACTTGAACGTCACGCCCGCGTTGAGGCCCGCATCGCCGTTGCCGAACGAAACACCGAAGCTGAACAGGCTGTTCTCATCCGGCTGGTAGAACGCGCCGACCGCACCCGCATTCGAATTGCGGTAATGGCCATAGCCAAGAGCGAACTGCGCCTTGTCGTCCGGATCGAACTCCTGCATCGGATGCAGCGCTGCCAGAGCATTGCTGCCCGCCGCCGCACGGCTGATGTCGTTCTCGACGTGGTTGTACTGCATGTTCATATCGCGGTAGATCTGCTCATTGCTGGCCGATGTGATGCCATTGACATAGCCCACATTCGCCGCACTGTTCGGGTCACTTGCATCGCTCACAACACCCGTGATCACACGGCCTGTCTTGTTGCCCTTTTCGTCCTTGCCGCTGATATCGACCTTTGTGGCCGTATCCTTGCTGCCAATCGTCAACGTCTTGCCATCTGACTGAACCAGGCTGTTTTCTTTGAGTCCGCTGATTGCTGTATTGACTGTATCGCCAGTGACAAGATTCTTGTCACCCTTCGCAACACTGCCGGTGCCGAGTTTCTCTGCCCACTTCAAGGGATCAATGTTCGAGGCATCGACATTGGCCTTCTTGTCCATATCAGCCTGCATCGTCTCCTTGATGACCTGTTTGCCCTTATCGGTGATATTGTCGAGATCGTTATCGGCCTTCGTCTCGAGTTTCGTATATATATCATGATTTCCACCATGAGCTATGAACTTACATCCATGTTTTTTCAGTATCTTCAACAGTTCAGACCGTTTCATCCCATCCCTCCCTTAGATTAGATTTATTATACACGCTATGCGTGTTCTTGTAAACATAAAAATACGCAATGCGTTTATAAAAAGCGAGCTGTACGTACAGGAATCGTCCTGCACATGCAGCTCGCTTTTGCTGTTCCTATATATTGTTCATCAATCAGAACTGCCAGTTGATGCCGACATTGCCCTGCCACTTCTTGTGCCAGTCACTGCCAAAGGAGCGCTGGAGGTCGCCGTAGAGGGTGGTGCGATCATCACATAGCTTTATGTTTTACAACAGTGACAATTGGCTCATGCATTCGAATCATGGAATGGAACGGAAATGAACGGAGATGACGTTTCCCATGGGGGGCTGCTCGTCCTGTTTCTTCTCGGTTGCCTGGATCCGGCGCAGATGTTTCACATTATGTCCTATCTTGCCCGGACGCTCTTTTTTCTGCAGCAGTTCGAGCATGTTGAGCTGCTGCAGGACGCTTTTCAGTGTGCCGCTCTTCCTCGCCCGGCGGATTTTCTGCGCGAGCAGGAGAAGGGCGGTGTCTTCGATCTTGGCGAGGTTCGCATTGCGCTGCGGGCCAAGGCCGAGTTCTTCTGCCATTCCGATTTTCCTTAGGTAATCTGCGAGGGTGCCTCGCGCAAAGGCGAACGCCATCCTCTCGTGAAGACGGACTGCTGCACGTACCATGATTCCGTCCAACCGTCCATCAAAATCAGTATGTCTCATAGGAACACACTCTTTCTGATGTATCAGAATCATCGTTTTGCTTGTCCTGCCAGAAGGAATTGCCTTCTGGCAATTCTTTCCTACGCTCTTATTTCGCGGCAAACAAGAAAAATCCTGCCGGAACACGTGGGGTTCAGCAGGATTTTTTCTGGCGGCATAATGCTCGCGCAGGAATCCGGGGAAGAGCTGGCCACTCTACAGATGGCAACGTAGCAAAGGGGAAGGGGGACCTGTTTCGGCTTCGTCGCTCTGTTAAATGGCCCTCATGCTTCTTTCTCAGATTGAGGCATCTTCGCCGCCTGCCACGGCGAATTTTCACCGACTGCTTTTGAAAAGGCAGCTTGTGAGGGCCAGCCCTGCGGGCGGTCACTGCGCTCCTGCAGGCGAAACAGGTCCCCCTCCCCTGATCCAGCACATAAGAAAAGGACCCCTTGCGGGGCCCTCCATTTTGGGATACATCAAATCTATGGGGTTATGAGGATTCGAGTTATATGTTCAGGATACCTTATTTGGTGTCCATGATGGCTTCCGGGCCGCGATCGCCGGTGCGGATGCGGACAGCATCGGTGAGCTCGTAGACGAAGATCTTGCCATCGCCGATGTTGCCTGTGCGCACGGCTTTCTGTGCGACTTCGAGCACGCGCTCGACCGGGACTTCACAGACGACGGTCTCGAGCTTGATCTTCGGGACGAGGTTGATGTCGTATTCCTTGCCGCGGTAGACTTCCGTGTGGCCTTTCGACAGGCCGCAGCCGAATACCTGGCTGACGGTCATGCCGAGCACGCCGATATCGTTGAGTGCCTGCTTGAGTTCTTCGAGCTTGCTGGCACGTGTGATGATTTCTACTTTCGTGATCTTCATATCTGCCTCACTCTTTCTGCGTACTTAGAATCGTGTTTGCGAGCATCTCGCTGGAGTTCTCGAGGGATGCAATCGGGCTGCCGGCCATCATGGCGCTGGCATAGCCGCGCTCGCCGTGCTCGACAACATCGAGACCTGCGATTTCTTCCGTCTCATCTGTGCGAACCTTCATGAAGTGGCTGACAATCTGGAAGAGGATGTACGTGCCGACGATGGCAAGAGCATAAGCAACGATGACCGAAACGACCTGAGCGAAGAGCAGGTGCGTCTCGCCGTAGAAGAGGCCGTCAGCACCGGCCGGGTTGACTTCCGTCGTAGCCCAGAGGCCCGTTGCGATGGAGCCCCAGGTACCGCCGATGCCGTGAACACCGAAGGCATCGAGCGAATCATCGTAGCCGAGCTTCTCTTTGAGGACAGCGACGGCGAGGTAGCAGACAATACCACCGATAAAACCAATGGCGAGCGCCGGCATCGGCTTTACAAAGCCGGCAGCTGGCGTGATGGCAACGAGGCCGGCGATGCAGCCGGAAGCCGCACCGAGGATGGTCGGCTTGCCGTTGCGGTACCACTCAACGAGTACCCAGGAGACCGTTGCAGCAGCTGCTGCTGCCTGCGTCGTGACGAATGCGTTGGCGGCGAGGCCGTTTGCGCCGAGAGCCGAGCCGGCATTGAAGCCGAACCAGCCGAACCAGAGGAGTGCTGCACCGAGAACCGTCATCGGCAGGTTGTGCGGGATCATGGCGAACTGGCCGTAGCCGCGGCGCGTGCCGAGCAGGATGCAGATCGTCAGGCCGGACACACCGGAAAGGATGTGGATGACGAGGCCGCCGGCGAAGTCAAGCGCGCCGAGCTCTGCGAGGAAGCCGCCGCCCCATACCCAGTGAGCCATCGGGTTGTAGATGAAGATGGCCCAGAGCAGGATCAGGACAGCAAAGGCTGCGAAGCGCATGCGCTCTGCGAACGCGCCCGTGATGAGGGCCGGCGTGATGACGGCGAACATGCACTGGAAGGCGACGAAGGCGAGCTCCGGGATTGTGCCGTTCTCGAGGACGTTGAGGCCGACACCGGCAAGGCCGACCTTGTCGAGGCTGCCGATGAAGCCGCCGATGTCCGTGCCGAACGTCATGGCATAGCCGAGGATGACCCACTCAACGGAGATCATCGCGATGATGAAGAAACTCTGCATGATGGTTGTCAGGACGTTCTTGCTGCGGACCATGCCGCCGTAGAAGAACGCGAGACCAGGTGTCATTACAAAGACCAGGGCTGCACTGATGAGCACCCAGGCCGTATCGCCAGTGTCAATCATAAGAATCCATTCCTTTCCATTACTTCTACTTCAAAAAAGTTGCAGCGATTGGAAAATATAATAGCTTTTCCCGTTCCATTCACCCGCCGCTGAATCAGGGCCAAATGCAAAAGGCGTCCAGCCGCATGGCTCATGAAGAGCTTCATGCCTGCTGGACGCCTTTGTCCATTCCTGGCCGCATTTTGGGTTTTGGGGATTTCAACGGAAAGTGTACCAGCCAGTGAACAGAAAAGCCCCGAAGAATCCGGTACCTGATTCTTCGGGGCTCCATTGCCTCTTGCTGATGTCTCTATAATAGCAGGGCCTCCTGCATTCGTCAACACTCGATTTACATGTATACAGTATTTCAAATGATCTGAGCGGCACAAGCTCACTCTAACAGGCCATGCTTCTTGACGATAAGGTCGTACGTACCGTCCTCGCGCTTCTTGACGGAAAGGACCTTGTGGTCCTCGTCCTTGAGGCTGCGCGGCACATTCTGGATTGGCTCGCCGTCATTGAGGTGCACGGCAAGCGTCTGGCCGTCCTCGAGATCTTCGAGGGCCAGCTTGACTTTGACAAAGGTGATGGGACAGACGACATCCGTAATGTCGATCGTGCCGTCGGTCTTTACTGCTTCACTCATAATACTTTCTTTACCTCCTCTTCCAGCTTGTCCCAGCCGACGCGGTCCAGGCAGTTGGCAAAGCGCTCGCTCGGCTTCGCGTACTTCTCAAAGAAAGCCAGCGTCGTGTCGACGAGTTCGTAGAGTTTCTCCTCTTCAAAGACGATTGGCAGGAAATGGCGGCCAATCGCGATGCGATTGCCGTAGAGCCCGCCGAAGGAGATGACGAAGCCGGCCTTGCCCTGCCAGGCGTCCGTCGGGCAGCTCTTGATGCACTTGCCGCAGTAGACGCACTTCGACTCGTCGAGCACGACCTTGCCCTCGTCTGCTTTGACCGTGATGGCCTTCTCGGGGCAGACGGCTTCGCAGACGCCGCAGAATGTGCAGGAATTAGACGCCCACTTCGGCTCGACGCCGCCCTTGACGCCGAAGTCGTTCTCCTCGGCCTTGAGGCAGTTGTTGTGGCAGCCGGTGAAGCCAAACTTGAACTTGTGCGGCAGCTTACGACCGCCGTAGCGCTTATCGAACTCCTGTGCGAGGTGCTGCGTGTCGATGAGGCCCGAGGCGCAGACGGCGCAACCCTGGCAGGCCGTGATCGTGCGCACGCGCGGCCCGCAGACGCCGACGGAGACGCCGCCCTCGTGCAGGGCTTTCTTGACGGCGTCGATATCCTCGAGGCGGATGAAGGGAATCTCGATGCCCTGGCGTGAGGTCAGGTGCACGTAGCCCTTGCCGTACTGCTCCGCGACTTTCTGCACGGTGCCGAGCTGGGCCGCGGTGAAGTGGCCGCCGACGGACTTCAGGCGCATCGAGAAATGGTCTTTCTGGCGCTGGCGCATGAAGCCGCCTTTTTTGAGCTCTTTATAATCAACTGCCATGGGAATTCCTCCTAAGATATACATAAGATATACATACATTATGATTGCTAGATGAGATAGATAGTAGATAGATGACGTTCTCATCAACGAGGGAAGACGGGAGGGGCTGGCCCGGCGCTGCGCGTGACGGTCTGCTAAACCTGTTTTTTGCCTTTTATGGCAACCTTGCCAAGGAGCTAAACGCGCTCCGCTTGGACGACGCTCCTTGGCAAGGATTCTGGTCGGCAAAAAACCGGTTCTTCACGCAGACCGTCAAAGCTCCGCTAAGGGCCAGCCCCTCCCTCACTTCCTGAGATGCTCGAGGCGTTCCACTCAGCTCATCGCCGATGAAGAGAAAATCAGCGGATGCGCAGGTCCTCTTTGCTCACGTCGGTCTGTTTCTCAACATGGAAACTGTTCAAAACGGGTTCGCCGCCGTTGAGGGAGAGGATGAAGTAGCTCGCGCGGCTGTCGTAGGCGAGGCGCTTGTCTTCTTCGCTCGGGCGGGAGGGGGATGCGGGGTGGCTGTGCCAGTTGCCGAGGAGCTCGAGTCCTTGGACGCGCAGCTCTTTGACGGCGGCGAATTGTTCTTTGGGATCGAGGGAGAAGTGTTCTTCGCTGTGATTGGTGTTCGTCAGGAAGAAGACTTTCTCCACGAATTTCTCGCCGGTCGCTTCGTCGATGCGGCCGCCAATCAGGCCGCAGTCCTCTACTGGCGCGGTCTTGCGCGCGTGCTGCACCATTGCGAGGTAGTCCTCCAGTTTCAGATGAATGATCATGCTCTCCCCCCTCAGTGATGACGCAGGTCGCAGGCCAGCTGCTCGTAGTCGATGAGCTCGGTGATTGTCGGGTGATCGCTGCAGATGCCGCAGTTCGGGTTGCGCGGAATCTTGATCTTGCGGAAGGTCATCGTCAGGGCGTCGTACGTCAGGAGATAGCCCGTCAGGAGGTCGCCGATGCCGAGGATGTACTTGAGTGCTTCCGTCGCCTGCAGCGTGCCGATGACGCCGCCCATGACGCCGAGCACACCGGCCTGACGGCAGGTCGGCACAGCGTCTTTCGGCGGCATCGTCGGGAAGACGCAGCGGTAGCACGGGCCCTTGCCCGGCACGTACGTCATGAGCTGGCCCTGGAAGCGGATGATGCCCGCATGGGAGAACGGCTTCTTCTCGAAGACGCACGCATCGTTGATCAGGAACTTCGCCGGGAAGTTATCGGTGCCGTCGATGATGAAGTCGTAGTCCTGGTCGCGGATGATGTCGCGGATGTTCTTCGACGTCACCATCTCGTTGTAGGTGTGGACCTCGACGTCCGGGTTCATCGCCGCGATTGTCTCCTGGCCCGACTGGACCTTGGCCTTGCCGACATCCTTCGTCTGGTGGATGATCTGGCGCTGCAGGTTCGAGAGGTCGACGACATCGAAGTCGACGAGGCCGATCGTGCCGACGCCGGCCGCTGCGAGGTACATGGCAGCCGGTGCGCCGAGGCCGCCCGTGCCGATCACGAGGACCTTGCCATTGAGCAGCTTCTCCTGCCCCTTGCCGCCGACCTTGTCGAGGATGATGTGGCGCGAATAGCGTTCAATCTGTTCATTCGTCAAAGAGCTCATCTTGCGCCGCCTCCCATGAAATAGAGGAATTCCATCTTGTCGCCGTCCTTGACGAACGTCGACTCAAAGCCCGAGTGATCGACGAACTCACCGTTGAGCTCGACCGTCACATAGTCCGGCTGCTCCGCCTTGGCAATGACGAGCAGGTCCTTGAGGTTGATGGACTTCTCGATGGTCAGTTCTTTGCCGTTTACTGTCAGTTTCATGTAAAATCCCTCCATAATACCAGAAAAAGCTCGCGATAAAGACACCCTGACAGAACAGACTCCTGCCACAGGCCTTATCGTGAGCTTTCGTTGACGAATGACTCTCATATCTTGTTAATGCATACTTTGTTGATATGTTTAACAATTTATGGCTATTATACAGCCGTCTGCGAGAAATGTCAACATGTAGTGATAAAAGTCACGGATTATTTTGTGCCGCCAGCCAGAGGGGCCCCTGCATCAGGGAGCTCATCGCGCAGCCGCCCGCCGCGCCCGCCGCGAGGACTTCGGGCAGGCACTCGGGCGTGATGCCGCCGATGGCGTAGACAGGAAGCGCTGTCGAAGCGACGGCTTCGCGCAGGAAGCGGAGGCCGCGCGGCGGCAGGCCCGGCTTGCAGGTGGTCTCATAGATGTGGCCCGCGATGAGATACGAGCAGCCGAGCTGTTCCGCTTCGCGCACGTCTTCGAGCGAATGGCACGAGGTGCCGAGCCGCCCAGGCAACGCCCTCCCTTCCTGACGCATGGTGCGCAGGAGGGGAAGTGGCAGGTGAAGGCCGTCGGCATGGAGCCGCTTCGCCGCACCGACGAAGGTATGCGCGATAAAGGTCACCTGATGGCGGCAGCAGAGGATCTGTACCTTCCGCGCCAGTACCTCATAGTCCCCCTCCTCCATGTCCTTCTCGCGCAGGATGACGGCGGCAGGATGTGCGGCGGCTACCTGTTCGAGGCGCGCGAGGAAGGCTGACTGCCCTCCTGCCTCATCAAAGAGATGGCGGTTGGTCACCGCGATTAAATGCTCCTGCTTCGCAGGAGGGACTTTCTTAGAGATACACATAGTCATTGAGCACTGGCTGCAGGCCCTCGCCGGCCATGTCCGCGTACATGCGGCGCAGGCTGCGGCTGTCGCAGATCTCGAACTGCGCGTCGCCGGTCTCGCCCTCTCCCTTCCCCGTGTACTTCTCCTCGTGGTCGCCGATGCCCGTCGAGACGCCGGCGGAAATCTTCGTCGCAGCGATCTTGACGATGCCGTTGCGGAAGGCCGCGCTCTCGCGCGAGGAGACGGTGATGCCGACATACGGCAGGAAGATGCGGTAGGCGCAGAGAATCTGGCAGAGCTGGCGCTCGCCGACATCCTGCGGGTTGATCTTCTCATTGTTGATGATCGGGCGCAGACGCGGACACGAGAGCGAGAACTCGGCCTGCGGGTACTTGCGCTGCAAGTAGTAGACGTGCAGCGCTGTCGCAAGGGCGTCCTTGCGGAAGTCGGCGAGGCCTAAGAGTGCCGAGAAGCCGACGCCGCGCATGCCGCCCATCAGGGCGCGCTCCTGCGCCTCGAAACGGTACGGCCAGACGCGCTTGTGGCCCATGAGGTGAAGTGTCTCGTATTTCTTGAGGTTGTATGTCTCCTGGAAGACGGTGACGTAGTCGGCGCCGCACTCGTGCAGGTAGCGGTAGTCGGCGACATTCATCGGGTAGACTTCGAGGCCGACGTTGCGGAAGTACTTGCGCGCGAGCTTGCAGGCCTCACCGATGTAGGCAACGCTGCTCTTCTCCTTGCTCTCGCCCGTCAGCATGAGGATCTCCTCCATGCCGCTCTTGGCGATGACCTGCATCTCGCGCTCGATCTCGTCCTTGCTGAGCTGCAGGCGGTGGATGTCGTTGTAGCAGTTGAAGCCGCAGTAGACGCAGTAGTTCTCGCAGTAATTGGCGATGTAGAGTGGCGTGAAGAGGTAGACCGTGTTGCCGAAGTGACGGCTCGTCTCGCGGCTCGCGCGCTCCGCCATCTGCTCCAAGAGCGGCAGGGCGGCCGGCGAGAGCAGCGCCTTAAAGTCCTCAATCGTGCACGTCTCGTGGTCGAGGGCGCGCTTGGCGTCGAGAATCGTGTAGGCGCTCGGGTCGTAGTCGTTCATGGCCGCGATGACCGTCTCGCGCACAGTCGGGTCAATCTGCTCCATGTCGGGCCAGTAGGCCATCGGGTCGGTGCGGCTCGAGGGGTCCGTCTCCAGGCGGTGCTTCTTGGCGAGGGCTTTCTCGCTGAGCTTGTCCGAGTCGATGAAGAAATTATTTTTCTGATTCGTCATCACAATGCGCTTCCTTTCTGTTCTCTACGCTCAGTCATGCAGGAAACCTGTCAGCGGGTCGGAAGCGGCAGCACCGCGGGTCAGCACGCGGCCGAGGCCTGCGAGGTACGCCTTGCGGCCGGCGCGGATCGCATCGCGCATCGCCGAGGCCATGAGCGGCACATCGCCGGCCGTCGCGAGAGCCGTGTTCGCCATGATGGCCGCGGCGCCCATCTCCATCGCCGCGCAGGCCTCCGACGGCTTGCCGATGCCGGCGTCGACGATGATCGGCAGGTCGATCTCGTCGATGAGGATCTGCAGGAATTCCTTCGTCGCGAGTCCCTTGTTCGAGCCAATCGGCGCGGCGAGCGGCATGACGGCCGCTGCACCGGCATCGACGAACGCGCGGGCGGCGTAGAGATCGGGGTACATGTAGGGCAGCACGACAAAGCCCTCCTTGGCGAGCATTTCGGTCGCTCGGATCGTCTCGTTGTTGTCGGGCAGCAGGTACTTCGAGTCGCGCATGATCTCGATCTTGATGAAGTCGCCGCAGCCGAGCGCCTTGGCGAGATGCGCGATGCGCACGGCCTCCTCCGCCGTGCGGGCGCCCGAGGTATTGGGCAGCAGGGTGACGGTCTTTGGCACGTAGTCGAGGATGTTCTCCTTCTCCTTGGTGTTCGCGCGGCGCACGGCCACCGTCACGAGCTCGGCTTCCGCGTAGCGCACGGCTGCGTCGATGAGCTCGAGCGAGTACTTGCCCGAGCCGAGGATGAAGCGCGAGTGGAACGTGTGGCCGCCGAGCACAAAGCTGTCCTCGGCCATCTTTTCCTCGATGGATTGCGTGGATTTCGTCGATTTTGTGGATTCTGTCATTTCTATCGTCTTCTTTCTTGCTGTTCCAATCTCCATATCCTACCGGTCATGAGCCCGGGCGCGGCTCAGGCGCCGCCGCCCATAAAGCAGACGACCTCGACGACATCGCCCGCCCTGAGCTCCGTCGTCTCATATGCGTCTTTCGCGAGGATGGCACCGTTGTACTCGACGGCGACGGCACGGCTGTCGTAGCCGGCCGCCTTCAGGTACTCCAGGAGCATCATGCCGTCTTTTGCCTGTGCTTCTCCATTGATCGTGACCATAGTCTCACCTCGATGTTCCAAATAAAAAAGAAGGAAGACCCGATTGGTCTTCCTTCGCTTATCGCTCATCCTGCTCCGCCTGCGGCGAAGCACTGCTGTCCCTACGTTGGCATTATCCAAATCAGGTTCACGGGTCGGGACCACCAGCCCCCTCTCAGCCTGCTCTGCACTCTGCCACAAGCTCCCCAGTTATGCAATTACAACCTTTATTATAATCAGATTGTATCGTATTGTCAAGATTATCAGCGGATTATGTATTGGTCGATGACGGACTGCCATACCGCACGGCCTGTGCGCGCGACAGTCGCATGGAATGCCTCGCCGTTACTGAAAACTTATAAAAAGCCACATCCTGTTGATGAAAAACTGACTTTTATGTTTTGTTCCTCGTTCATCGCATCCGTTTTTGCCCTCCCGAAGGACAAGCTACTTACGTTTGATATAATGCTCCGGAGGCTTTGACATGACACTCCTTGCTCTCGCAAGGAAGTAAGTCTGTTCCCGACTAACGAATCGGTACTTATCTACATGGACTTCTTTCTATCAGCTTGCAGATGTCATTTGCTCTGCGTCCTCATAACGTTTGAGGTTCAGTGCTGCTTGGAAGTCACGATCGATTACATTGCCACATACGGGACAAACGTACATCCTCTCCGACAGGTTCAAGTCTTTCTTTACATGGCCACAGATGACACAAGTTTTGGAGCTCGGATACCATCTATCTGCTATGATAACAGATATCTTGGCCCAATGTGCCTTGTATTCAATCTGTCTGCGGAATTCATAAAGATTCTGTTCCTGGATCTTCTCGGATAAATATCGATTCTTCATCATGCCACGGATATTCAAGTCTTCGAGACATACAAAGCTTGGTTTTCGCTTTATGATTGCCGTCGTAGTCTGATGCACATGGTTCTGACGAATATTTGCCAGTCTGTGATTGATCCGTAAAAGCTGTTTTTCACTTTTTATAAGGTTGCTCGTTTTGCAGTAGCGATCTCCTTTCTTATTCATTTGGTATTTTCGAGATACCTGACGCTGCAACCTGCGTCTTTTCTTCTTGAGTCTTCTTATTGCACGGGTCTTGTTGATATTCCTGACCTTAGTGGCGTCAGAGAGTACCGCCAAGTCCTTGATGCCTAAATCAATGCCAATCCCTTCTGAGCGAGTATATCGACGTTTCCTATAAGCAAAAGACAGCCCGCGCAAAGGTTTCAATTTCCGGGCTGTCTGTATCCCTACCGACAGCCACCAGCGCTCCCCATCGAACGCAATCCGTGGATTCGTGTATTTCGCCCGGACAGGAATCCTATTCCTTTCGGCAAGTCGGATCCAGTTAAGCCGTTGACGGTTCTTCCGCCTGCTTCCTGCAAGGCTTTCTAGTTTGACATGTGTCTCTGTGAACTGGATCTTGACATTGTCCTGATAGAAACGGAAGTCTCCGTTCTTCTTACTCCTGAACTTGGGATGACCGTTCATGTCATAGACGGTTAAACTCTTGCCAATGCGGTTATAATGCGCAATCTTCTTTGAAGCGTACTTGATGTAGCTAGGCTGCTTCTGCTTGCGGAAGAAGTTCTTGTAGGCAATGCACAAGTCTTTGATGGCCTGCTTCGTGACGTTGTTCGATACATCCTGCAGCCACTTGTTTTCCTCTGCATGGCGCAGGACAGTGAACTCTTTACGAAGCGCGCTGTCCGTCTGGATTTTGTGTCCCTCACAGAAATGATCCATCTGCTTGTTCAGCGCCCAATTGTAAGCATATCTTGCAGCACCAGCAAATTGGAACAGCTTCGTCTTCTGTTTGTTATTCGGCAACAGCTGTACTCGGATTGACTTTATCATCTGAATCATCTCCTGCTAACTCTTGAATCATCTTCTTTGCCTGATGCGCTCGTTTTCCTTGAAGTTCGCAACTGAATACTGTGATAATTTGCACCAAATCTTCCACCAGTTCCTGTTGTTCACTTTTCCGAGTCGTATCAACAATCTCGATTTTACATCCATGGATTGTGGCAATTGTTTCAAGAAGCTCAAAGCCAAAGCGTAAGAGCCTGTCCTTATAAAGGACAACAACTTTCTCGACTTGATTGGTTTCTATCCTGCGAATCAGCTCTTGCAGCCCCTTCTTCGTATAATTGATTCCAGAGCCTATATCTGTGATGATTTCAAACGGATTTCCTTGCGCGTACAGGTAGGTTCTCAAATTCTCTACCTGTCGTTCAAGATCATCTTTTTGCTTGCGGCTTGATACCCTGCAATATCCGATGACTTTTCTGGGCGCAAACTGAATCCCTGTCACAGCACACAATTGCTCTTCTGAATAGTAACGGTAGCCATTCGTCGAAGTATGATGAGGATGAAGCCGACCGCTTCTATCCCAGTTTCTAAGAGTTTGTGGGGTGACCCCGATGATTTTAGCAAATTTATTGATTGTATAGTATTTCAATGGTATCACCTCAATACTATTTTACCAATAAATTGTTTTTTAAGCAAGGCTATTTATATTTTTTTACAACTTTATTTTGACTGTCAGCGGCCTCTTCTTCCCCACCGCTCAATGGCGGCCAAAGGCGAAGATCTTGACGCAGAGAAAGGTGATCGGCACGCCGAGGATGGCGGCGAGCAGGTAGCTCGCGAGCGACGGCAGGCCGAGCAGATTGTAGCAGATGAAGACGATGGCGTTCTGGATGATGTAATTCGGCACGTACGAGAGGAAGAACTTCACGTAGCGCGCGAGCGTCATGCGCGTCGGGAAGACGAAGAGGCTGTTGAGCAGATACGCATTGCCATTGCTCAGCAGATAGCCGATGTTGAATGCGAGGTTCGCATTGCGGACGAGCGGCTCGAGGATCATCGCGAGGAAGCTGCAGAGGAAGGTGTTGAGCATGCCGATGACGAGGAAGATCAGGAAGGCGCGCGTAAAGAAGTGGTGCCGGATGGTCTGCCAGTCAACTCTCATGGGCAGGCTCCGGCTCTTCTGCCGACTCATTGGCCATGGCGATGGCCGAAGCTGCCGCCTCGTCATCGAGGCCGTGCGCGAGGTCTTCGGGCTTGCCGCGCGCGAGGAGGTAGAGCGGACGACGCTTCGTCTCCTCGTAGGTGCGGCCGAGATACTCGCCGATGATGCCGAGGATCAGGAGCTGCATGCCGCCGAAGAAGAGCAGGCAAGCCATGATCGTCGGCCAGCCCGCCGCCGTGTCCTCGCGGACGAAGGTCTCATAGAGCACGTGCAGGAAGAGGCAGATGCTCGCGAAGAGGCTCGCCATGCCAAAGTAGAGGCCGAGGCGCAGCGGGAAGGTCGAGCACGTGAAGACGCCGTCGACAGCGAGGCGCCACATCTTGCGCGGCGAGAACTTCGAGCTGCCCGCAAAGCGCGGCGGCGCCGTGAAGTGCAGCTGCTTCTGGCGGAAGCCCATCGCGCCGATGAGCCCGCGGATGAAGCGCGCGTGCTCGCGGTAGCGCCGGAAGGCGAGCACGGCCTTGCGGTCCATCAGGCGGAAGTCGGAGCCGCCCGGCTGCACGGGCACCTCCGAGATGAGGTTGAGGAACTTGTAGTAGCCGGCCGATGTCGTACGCTTGAGCCACGAGGCGTCGCGCGTCGCATCGCGTATCGTCTGCACGACGTCGCAGCCCTCGCGCCAGTACTTCAAGAGCTCCGGGATGAGCTTGGGCGGGTGCTGCATGTCGCCGTCCATCGTGATGACGACATCGCCGTCGGCGTGGTCGAGGCCGCAGGTCAGCGCAATCTGATGGCCGTAGTTTCGTGCGAGCAGCATCGGCTGGACGCGTGCGTCTTCACGCTCGAGCTTCGCGAGGATGGCGCGGCTCTTGTCGCGCGATCCGTCGTCGACAAAGATGATTTCCCAGTCAAGGTCAAGACCTGCCATCGTCTGGCGGACGGCTTCGTAGAAATGATGCAGATTGTCCTCCTCGTTGTAGACGGGTACGACGATGGACAGTCTCTTTTTCTCCATGGATATCTAGACTTCCCTTCTATCCTTCTGTGTTCCTTCTGTGTTTTTATTCCGCATCGCCGGGATTGGCGATGCGGCGGCGCGGCACGATGGCCTTGACAATCGTCGTGCCCTGTGACTCGTAGACGTTCTCGAGAGCGCTGTCGGCGAGGCGGCCGCGCAGGAAAGGCAGCCGCTCCGTCTCGCAGATGATGAGGATTGGCGTCTCGGGCGGCAGGTCCTCATAGGCGAGAAACGGCATGACATTCTTGGCGTTCCAGCTCATGCCGCCGGGCCGGACGTCCTCCATCTCCTCGCGCCCGATAAGCTCGGGGATGTTCTCCCCGTAGTAGAAGACCGTCGAGGCCTTGTAGTGGATACGGTCATTATTATAGTCGCCGTAGTTAACGACGAGGTAATCACCGGGATTAAGATTCCTTAAAGCAGCGGCCGTCGTGCGCCCCGACTGCTGCTCGCAGAGCGGGATGGCGGCCACGAAGATCAGCACGGCGTAGAGCACGTACATGCAGGCGGCAGTCCGCTTGACGAGGCGCATCTTCGGCAGCAGGAAGCGGCCCGCGAGGATGGCCATCGGCAGGAAGGCCGGCTGCGTGTAGGTGACGTACTTCGTCGCCATGCACTGGAAGAAGAGGTTGACGAGCAGCGCCCAGACAAAGAGGAAGATGGCCGCATCGCTCACGCGCCGCTGCTTCACCCTCTCCCTGAGCTCTGCCCAGCGCTTCTTGACCTGGTAGAGCACGACGAACGACCATGGCGCGAAGCCCACGAGGAAAATGAGCGTGTAGTAGTAGAAGACATCGTCGCGCGCATGCTCGGCCACGCGGGCGCGCAGGAAATTGTGCACGCCGAAGAACGTGTCGATGAATGCCATGCCGTGCAGGCGGTACATGACGTAGTACCACGAGCCGCCGACGGCGAGGAAGACGGCCATGCCGGGCAGCCACTTCATGTGCAGGACCTCCCCCGCCCGCCGCCTCACGCAAAGGAAGACGAGCAGGATGAAGCCCGGCAGCAGGAAGCCTATCGGGCCCTTCGTCAGGACGGTCAGCCCCGAGAAGAAGAAGGCCGCGAGGTAGAGCCATCGCCTGCCGCTGCGGTAAGCGAGGTAGAAGGCGATGAGCACGGCGTTGAAGAAGAAGACGAACGTCATGTCCGTGATGACGGCCTTCGAGAGGTAGAAGAAGGCGATCGTCGTACCGAAGATGATGGCCGAGAGGAAGGCCGTAGCCCTGTCGTAGAGCTTGCGCGCGAAGTAATACGTCTCAAGCACATTGAGCATCGAGAACACAGCCGGAAAAAAGCGCGCAGCAAACTCTCCCGTGCCGAAGATCTGGAAAGCCGCGAGGAGTTCCCAGTAAAAGAAGATCGGTTTATCATACCAGTAATTCCCGTAGATGCGCGGCGAGGTGAAGTCGCCAGCTACTAGCATCTCCTTGGCGGTCAACGCGTAGTTCGATTCGACGGGGTCCGTGATGGCCAGCTGGCCGTTGCCGAGCAGGACGAGGACAATGACGGCGAGTAGTGCCAGCGCGCGCTCGTGCTGCTTCATCATGGCAAGGATCTTATTCATGCTGTGCCCCCATCATCCCTGCTGATCTGCAGCAGCATCCTTTGCGAGACAGGCCAGCGTCTCCTGCTGGATGTCGGCGAGCGTCGTCTTGGCGAGCTCCTGCTCGAGCGCGCGCTGGGCATCTTGCAGGTAGCCGTCGAGTATCTTGTGGATGTTGCGGCCGACCGGGCAGGCCGGATTCGGATTGTCGTGGAAGTGGAAGAGATGATCGTGGTCGATGGACTCGACAGCCTCGAAGATGTCTAAGAGCGTGATCTCCTCGAGCGGACGCGTGATCCTGATGCCGCCCGTGCCGCGCGCGACCTTGATGAGCCCGGCCTTCTGGAGCTGGGACATCGTCTTGCGGATGATGACGGGGTTGACATTGACGCTGCCCGCGAGGAAATCGCTCGTGAGCTTGTACTGGTCCTCGAACGCCTCGATGCAGGCAAAGATGTGAACCGCAATGGTGAAACGGCTGGAAATCTGCATAGTATCCCCTCTTTCCCGGCTCATATCGCATCCCATCGCACCGTATATACTGTATATGCTGTATATGCTGTACATGGATCTTCATTGATCTTGAGCCGCATTCTCTCATCTATCGTATTCTTGCAGATACGCTGTATTTATTAATACCTTCAGTATAGCAGGAATCCAATGCCTGTCAATTTCCCTGCTACATCGAGCGCTCTGCCTCATGGCTGTGCGCTCGCCTGCGCCGCGCTCTCGAACGGGAAGCGATCGAGCGCAAAGAAGCGGCCGCGGATGCCGCCCATGGCCTCGTGCAGCATACGCAGGAAGAGCGGCCAGTCCGCCGGCATGTCCTGTGCATCGTAATGGCAAGTGAGCCCCGCCTCGAGGCGGTCGTGGCGCTGCCAGTGCACGATGAGCCGCGCCCCCGTATCCGAGCCGTCGATGCAGCGCACGTGCAGGCGCTGCTCGAAGGCAGCCGGTTTGTCGAGCGCATCGAGCAGATTGCTCACCGCCTTCGGCAGATCGTAGGCATGGCGCTCCGTGCCGAAGTCCTCCTTGTGGCGATTGTAGAGGATCATGCGCTTGCGGCGGTCGAGGACGAGCTTCTCGCGCAGCTCCACGACCGTCCTCTTCCGCCCCGTGATGACGGGCACCTTCTCGACGAGCAGGAAGCGGATGTACTCGAGGTGGTTCTGCTGCTGGATGGAGACGTCCGGCAATTCATTGAGGCAGTCGACGAACGACGTCCAGTTCTCGGGGAACGCCCCGAGCCCCGTGATGTGGCGCGCATTCTTGCCCTGCTCCTTGTAGAGCAGCTGCCAGCGCGTGTCCGCCGAGAGCGGCGCCGACGCCGTGAAGCGCGAGCGCCAGCGCTGCGCGATGGCGAGCTTGTCGAGCTTGCGCAGCCAGCGGCGGCCGTTCGGCAACTCTACAAGAGCGTCCGGAGCGAGTTCCTGCGGCAGCTCCTCGAGCGAATCCGCCTGGGCCGCGCCGACATAGACCTTGCGCTCGCGCACCGCCACCTCGACCCGCAGGCTGCCCGCCCGCAGAGGGCCGCCCATCGTGAATATCAATTGTTCGAGCAAAATGTAACCCCCTAGATACCTAAGATATAGAATAGAAGATAAAACACACTGCAATGCAGGCTCCCGGCCAGCGCGGACATCCGCAAGAATCGCTTTACAGGAAAGATAGAAATGCGGTACAATGGCTGTCAGGAGGTGTATTGTTTTTATGAAGAAAATCTATTTACTCGCGATGATGCTCTGCCTGCTCATCCTGCCGGCAACGGCCATGGCTGCTCCGTCCTCGAACGCCAAGGCATTCGAGAGCGAAGAGACGATCTCGAACCAGTGGATCAACGCCATGCTCGTCAAGCAGGACTCGGCCTCTGCCCTCGCCGTCATGAGCGCCGATGCCAAGAAGAACGTCAAGGCATCTGAGATGCTCAAGGCACAGCAGCGCATGGCCAAGGAACTCGGCACGCTCAAGGAGAGCCGCTTCGTTTCGTGGACGCGCTTCGACAAGACGGATCAGTTCATCTATCTCATGAGCTTTGACAAGGCAAAAGTCGTCCGCTGCGAGTTCATCTTCAACAGCAAAGGCGAGCTCGACTACTTCGCCCTGACGCCATTCGCACCGCAGGAGAATGCAAAGAACGCAAAGGCAAGCAACAAGGCAAAGAAATAAGCTATGGGCTGACGCCTGCAAAAAGAGCTGTCGCGAAAGCGGCAGCCCTTTTTTGTATAACATCGTAGGGGGCGGGGTGGAGACTATTTCGGTTTCGTCACTTCGTTAAGCCCCGCAAGGTATATCTCCAGTACTAAGGAGCTGCGCCGCATACAGCGACGCTTTTACATCGCAAACAAAGCCAAGCTCGTTTGCGTGGCAGCCCTGCGGGCAGTCACTCCGTTCCTGCAAGCGAAATAGTCTCCACCCCGCCTAGTCAGGCCATCGCATATGAGCCCACCGTACGAGTCGAGCTGTGGCAGTAAAAAGGCACTGCCTGAGGGTGGGGAAATATATCCCCCCGCCCCGCTACGATGTCAACCCAATGTCAACTTTTCCTGCACATGGTCGAGTATGATCCCGCCGATCGCGCTCTTGCTCATGAGCGGGTAGTCCCACATGCGGCCGTCCCGCGCGAAGATCTTGACGCGGTTCGTCTCGGTGCCAAAGCCCGCGTCCTTCTCGGAGACGTCGTTGGCGACGATGAAGTCGAGGTTCTTCTTAGCGAGCTTGGCCTTGGCGTAGTCCTCGACGTGCTGCGTTTCTGCGGCGAAGCCGACGAGGATCTGGTGCGCCTTCTTCTGGCCGAGCTCGTAGAGGATGTCGGGGTTGCGCTCGAGCACGAGCGTGAACTCCCCGTCCTGCTTCTTGATCTTGTCGGCCGCTACGATCTTGGGCCGGTAGTCGGCGACGGCGGCCGCCTTGATGACGATGTCCGCTGTCGGGAACTCCCGGAGCACGGCTTCGCGCATCTGCCGCGCCGTCTCGACGCGCACGATGCGCACGCCGTCGGGCACAGGCAGGGCGCTCGGGCCGGAGATCAGCACGACTTCTGCGCCGCGGCCCTTTGCCTGCTGCGCGATGGCATAGCCCATGCGGCCCGTCGAGCGGTTGCCGAGGTAGCGCACGGGGTCGAGCGGCTCGATGGTGCCGCCGGCCGTCACGAGTACCTTCTTGCCCGCGAGCTCCTTCCCCTTGGCGAAGAAGGCAGCGAGCTCCTCTACGATGGCGGCTGGCTCCGGCAGGCGCCCCTTGCCGCGGACGCCGCAGGCGAGCATGCCGCTCGCTGGCTCGATGATGTGATATCCCCTTGCGGCGAGGTCGCGCAGGTTGCGCTGCGTCACGGGATTCTCGTACATGTTCGTGTTCATCGCCGGAGCGGCAAAGACAGGTGCCTTTGTCGCGAGCAAGGTCGTCGTCAGCATGTCGTCGGCGATGCCGGCCGCTGCCTTGGCAAGGACGTTGGCCGTCGCGGGTGCGATCAGCACGGCGTCGGCGAGCGTGGCGAGCGCGATGTGCTCGACATGGTAGTGCGGCACCTTGGCCCACATGTCCGTCGTCACCGGCTGGTCACTGATCTCGCGGAAGGTCAGCTCCGTGACGAAGTTCTCGGCCCCGCGCGTCATGATGACGTGGACCTCCGCGCCGGCTTTCTTCAGGCGGCTCGCGATCTCGACGGCCTTGTAGGCGGCGATGCCGCCCGTCACACCGAGCACGATCTTCTTGCCCGAGAGGGCGCCTGTGTTCTCCTGTTCCATCGGCTGCATTTCCTCCCCTGCTGCTTCCTCAAGGAATCTTACTGGTCGATATCGAGCTCGTAAGAGATCTTGCCCTCGGCAATCTCCTCGAGCGCATTCGTCACGTTCTTCGTCGAGCGGGCCTTCGTCGCCTTGAGCTCAGCGCCGTCTAAGAGCTGACGTGCGCGCTTGGCGGCAAGCACGACGAGGCCGTAGCGGCTGTCGACTTTCTTCATCAGCGTATCCGTGGACGGATTGACCATGCTCATCTCAACAGTATTCGTTCTCATTGTTCCAACACCTCATTGATCATATCTTCTTTATCACGACGGCAGTGCTCTGCGACCATGATGGCCTGGATGCGCTTCACAGCCTGGCGCACTGTGTCATTGATGACGACAAACGTGTAATTGCGGCCGATCTCAATCTCCTTCTCGGCGGAGCCGAGACGGCGCGCGAGCGACTCCTCTGTCTCCGAGCCGCGGCCGCGGATGCGGCGCTCGAGCTCCGGCAGGGACGGCGGCAAGAGGAAGATGAAGAGCCCGTCGGGGCAGCGCTTCATGACATTCAGCGCGCCCTGCGTATCGATTTCGAGCAGGATGTCCTGCCCTGCCTCGCGGCGCTCCTCAATCTTGCCGAGCGGCGTGCCGTAGTAGTTGCCGTAGACATTGGCGTACTCAAGGAAGCCGCCCTCCCCGATCATCTTCTCGAACTGCTCCTTCGTCAGGAAGTAGTAGTTCTTGCCGTCGACCTCACCGTCGCGCGGCTGGCGCGTCGTCGCGGAGATCGAGTAGGCAAGCTCCGGCGTCTGTGCCAGAAGTTCGCCGCAGACCGTTCCCTTGCCCGTGCCCGAAGGCCCCGAAATCACAATCAATAACCCTTTGCTCATTCTACCTCATCTTTTCCTTTAGTATTCCGATTCATCTCTGCTTTGGCCCTCGCCATCTCCTTCGGGTCATCCTCGACGAGGATGCGGTGCGTGATCGTCTCCGGCTGCACGGAAGACAGCACGACGTGGTCGCTGTCCATGACGATGACGGCGCGCGTGCGGCGGCCATACGTCGCATCGATCAGGCGCTCATTGTCGCGCGCCTCCTGGATGATGCGCTTGATGGGCGCCGACTCCGGGCTCACGATCGCGACGATGCGGCTCGCCGATATAATGTTGCCAAAGCCGATGTTGATTAAGCTGATATCCATTTCACCTTTCCTCCATATCGTGAATCGTGAGCTGCCTCACTCGATGTTCTGGACCTGCTCGCGGAGCTTCTCGATCTCGCTCTTCATGTCGACGACGAGCTGCGCGGCCTCGGCCGAGCTCGCCTTCGAGGCGATCGTGTTCGTCTCGCGGTTCATCTCCTGGATCAGGAAGTCGAGCTTGCGGCCGATGGGGCCGTCCGCCGACGCGAGGATGGCGCGGAACTGCTGGAAATGGCTGCCGAGCCGCACGACTTCCTCCGTGTAGTTGACCTTGTCGGCGTAGAGCGCCGTCTCCTGGATGATGCGCGTCTCGTCGATCTCCTGCTCAGAGAGCAGCTCCCCGAGCGTCTTCTCGAGGCGCTCGCGATAGGCCTGCACAATCGTCGGCGCGAGAGCCTTGAGGCGCTCGACGGACGCTTCGAGCTCGCCGAGGCGCACGAAGAAGTCGCGACCGATGTTCTCGCCCTCGGCCTGGCGCATCGCATCGAAGCTCCGCAGGGCCTCACTGGCAGCCGCGCGCAGCACAGGCTCAAAGCCCGCGAGCTCTTCGTCCTTCTCGACCTGCAGGACATCGGGGTACGATGCGACCTGCATGACGTCGTCGGGGCGCGCAAGGTGCAGGAAGTCGCTGAGCTCGTCAAGCGCCGCGCGGTACGAGGCGGCGAGCTGCTTGTCGACGCGGATGGAGGCGGCGTGCTCGCGCTTGTCGAGATAGTTGACGAAGATGTCGACCTTGCCGCGCGCAGCCGTCTGGCGCACGAGGCGCCGCAAATTGTCCTCAAACGGCGAGAGCGCCCGCCCCATGTGGAAGGACAGCTCGAGGAAGCGCTGGTTGACGGCCTTGACCTCGACCGATACCTTGTATTCCTCATTCTCGACGACGGCAGAGCCGAAGCCGGTCATGCTCCTGATCATAGCCTCACCCCCGTCAGTACGCGATCTCACCCGTGAAGACGAGCTCCGCCGGGCCCGTCATGAAGACATGGTTCGTGGCCTCATCCCACTCGACCGTGAGCTTGCCGCCGTCGAGCTCGACCTCGACCTTGCGGTCCGTGCGGCCCGTCAGCACACCGGCGACGCCCGTCGCACACGAGCCCGTGCCGCAGGCGAGCGTCACAGCAGCGCCGCGCTCCCAGACGCGCATACGCACGTGCTGGCGGTCGCGCACCTCGACGAATTCCGTGTTCGTCTTGCGCGGGAAGGCCGGATGCGACTCAAACGAGACACCAAGTTCGTGGATCGGGAACGCCTCGGCATCATCGACGAAGATGACGCAGTGCGGGTTGCCCATCGAGACGCAGGTCATCTTGTAGTTCTGTCCCTTGACCGTGATATCCTCCTCGATGACGCGGTCCATGCCGAAGCCCTTGACGGGGATCTTCTCGCCCTCGAGCACCGGCTCGCCCATGTCGACGCGCACGCCCGTGACCTTGCCCGCCTCGAGCTGCAGGCGCGGCACGAGGATGCCAGCGCCCGTCTCGACCGTGAACTCTTCTTTATCCGTCAGGCCGAAGTCGTGGAGATAGCGCGCGAAGCAGCGGATGCCGTTGCCGCACATCTCCGCCTCACTGCCGTCTGTATTGAAAATGCGCATGCGGAAGTCCGCCTTATCGGACGGCAGCACGTAGAGCACGCCGTCGCCGCCGATGCCGTAGTGGCGGTCGCAGACCTGCTTCGCAAACGCAGCGAAATCATCGACGTTTTCCTTGAAGCAGTCGACCAGGACAAAATCATTGCCGCAGCCCTGCCATTTTGAAAATCTCATGAGGAATTCCTCCTTTTTCTCTATCTCTTTATTGTACTGGTTTTGCGCACGCCTTGCAACCCCTTTCCGTACATCTGTACTTGAGTTCCCCCTGCGCAGATGGTACAATATTCCCGATACTATTATATAGAAGGAATGAGGAATCCATATGAGTCTTGACGGCTTTTCGATGCGCCCGCTGACGCGCGAGCTTGACGCAGCGCTCGCGGGCGGCCGCATCGACAAGATCACACAGCCCAATAAACAATCCATCATCCTGTCCGTGCGCCAGCCCGGGCAGAATTTCCTGCTGCACATCTCCATCAACTCGCAGAACCCGTCGGCCCACCTGCTCGAGAAGAATCTCGAGAACCCGCCTGAGCCGCCCGTCTTCTGCATGGTCCTGCGCAAGCAGATTGAGACGGGCCGCATTGCCCAGATCCGCCAGCACGGACTCGACCGCCTGCTGCTCATCGACATCGACTCGCTGGCCGCGGGCGGCCGCATCGTGACGAAGACGCTCGTGCTCGAGCTCATGGGCAAGTACAGCAACATCATCCTCGTGCAGGACGGCATCATCATCGACGCACTGCGCAAGATCGGTGCGAACAGCAGCCGCGTGCGCACCGTCCTGCCCGGCCAGGCCTACGAGCTGCCGCCCGGACAGGAGAAGAAAGACCTCTTCACAGACGATATCGAAACCATTATGGCCATCGTGAAGGCAGACCCAACGCTTCGCCTTGACAAGGCACTTCTAGCCGCCTGCATGGGCTTCGGCCCCGTCTCGGCGAAGGAAGTCTGCTTCTCGGCAGGGCTCGCGCCCTCCATCCGCATCGAAGCGCTCGACGAGGCCGACTTCCAGGCCATCAAAGGCGCCCTCGAGGAGATTCGCGAGGCGGCGGCGCACGGCGGCGAGGACGGCGCGAAGGCCGTGCTCTTGCTCGGCGAGAACCAGAAGGTGATCGCCATGGCCGCCTTCCCGCTCCACTACTTGCCAGAGGCCGCCGCGCTCTCCTTCCCGACGATCAGCGCCATGCTCGAGAAGGCCGACAACCTGCTCGGCTCCTACGTGCTGCCCGACAAGGACCGCTTCCGCAAGCTCGTCAAGAATGAGAAGAACCGTGCCGAGAACAAGCTCACGAAGCTCGACGAGGAGATCGCGGCGGCGGAGAACGCGGAGGAATTCAAGGTGCGCGGCGACAACCTCATGACGTACCAGTACCAGTTCAAGGACCGCGAGGACGCGAGCGTGACCGTGCCGAACATCTACAGTGAGACGGGCGAAACCATCACGATCCCGCTCGACCAACGCCTGACGCTCGTCGAGAACATGCAGGCCTGCTACAAGAAGTACGATAAGCTCAAGCGCGCGCAGGAACTCCTGCAGGTCCAGCGCCGCGAGTGCGAGGCAAATATCGCCTACCTCGAGAGCATCGAGGCGTCGCTGCTCGCCTCCTCGAATCTCGCGGAGATCGCCGAGATCCACAACGAGCTCATCGCCGCCGGCTACCTGCGCGAGAAGCCCAAGAAGAAGAACAACGACAAGCCCGCCCGCCCCTTCCACTTCCAGGCGCCGGACGGCACAGAGATCCTCGTCGGCAAGAACAACTACCAGAACGACAAGCTGACGTTCAAGACGGCGCGCTTCAATGACACCTGGTTCCACACGAAGGACATACCGGGCTCTCACGTCGTCCTGCAGAACGGCGGCACAGAGCCGAGCGAAGAGGACATCCTGCTCGCCGCTAGCCTCGCCGCGCACTTCAGCAAGGCGCGCGGCTCCTCGAAGGTCCCCGTCGACTACACGGAGATCCGCTATGTCAAGAAGCCGTCTGGCAGCAAGCCCGGCTTCGTCATCTTCACGAACCAGAAGACGCTCTACATCACGCCCGACGAGAGTCAGCTCGCCCCTGTCCTGGCACAGGACCCGAGCTGACGGCCGCCAGGCTCTGCGCAGAGATCCTGCACCGCAGGAAGCAGCACATGACAAAAGACCGGCCGCATCGAGGGGGACTCGATGCGGCCGGTCTTTTTATGGGGTATATCGGATTGCAGAGGAAGCACAATCCAAAATTTGTGATGTGGGTTGAAATCAGATCTCTTCCATTTCGGCTTCGAGCTCTGCCTCGAGCTCTGCTTCCGTCATCTGACCTTCAGCAGCAGCCTGGCGTGCATCGCGGCGGCGAGCATAGAGCAGGTAGTAGAGAGCCGCGCAGCCGATAGCGCCGAGGCCGACAGCGAAGTAGATGCCCTGGAAGCCAAGGGATTCCTTGAAGGCGCCGAGCATGTACGGGCCAACGCCGAGGCCGAGGTCAAGGACGATGAAGTACGTCGAGACGGCAACGCCGATGCGGACTTCCTTGACGAGCTTGACGCAGATGGCCTGGCCGTTCGACATGAACGTGCCGTAACCGAGGCCGACGAAGACACCGGCAACGAGCATCATCCAGCTCTGCGTCGTGATGGAGAGGAGCAGCAAGCCGACGGCCAGGCAGGCATACGTCGGATACATGACGAAGTCCTCACCCTTGCGGTCGAACATGACACCGGCAACCGGGCGGGCAATCGTGACGGCAAGTGCGTAGACGACGAAGAACAGCGTACCGGCCGTCATGAGCTGGAGCTCACCGGCATACGAGGCGAGGAAGCTCAGGACGCTCGAGTAGCAGACAGCGACGCAGAAGGCGACAATCGAGATAGCCGTGACTTTCGGCTCGAGGAAGTTGGCGATGTGGATCTCCTTGAGCTCCGCGCGGTGCTCTTCCGTAAGCTCCATCTCATCGACGTGCATGACAGCCGCAGCACCGAGGCAGACGACGATCATCGCGATGCAGAAGTAGATGATGTCTTCGAACGGGAAGATCTGCTGCATGAGCATGCCGATGAAGGGGCCGATGGCAGCTGCGAGGCTCATCGAGAGCGCATAGTAATTGATGCCCTCGCCGCGGCGCTCTGCCGGGATCATCGTCGAGACGATCGTGCTCGTCGCCGTCGAGGCGATACCGTAGCCAATACCGTTAAGGCAGCGGACGAAAAAGAGCATGGCCATCGAGTGGATGCCGAAGTACATGAACGTCGTCGCGAGGTAGAAGATGATACCGGCGAACAGCATCTTCCTGCGGCCGTAGAGCTCGACCGAGCGGCCAGCGAAGAGTCGCGCGATAAGCGTGCCGAGGATAAAGATACCGGAAGCGAGGCCAGCCTCACTCATCGAGGCATTCAGCGAGTGAATGGCCTCCGATGCGATGATGACCATCAGCATATAGTAGATGATGTAGATCAGGAAATTGACAAGCGTATCAAGGATGAACCCTTTCGTCCATAACCGTGGTTTGGAAGACATAAATAAAATCAACGACCTTTCTCACAAAGAATAAATCAAATGTATGACAGTTATTGATTATAGGGGGTCGGCCTGATTTTGTGTAGCGCATAAAAAAGATGCTTGTCATCATAAAAACAGATGACAAGCACCATTCTCTACGGGTTCTGTCGATATGACCTTCAGTCGCGTTTCCTGTGCATGGCACGCATAACAGCGTCCGCCCCATCTGGATGTTTTCGCGTTTTTAGGATGAGTCACGAAGAGGCGCTGCTAAAAAACTTCCTGTTTCTTCTGCTTTTGCGCGGGGGCCGTGCTCATCGCTTCTCGCGATGAATAGAGTCCTGCCCCTCGTCAAAGCTCTGCAAGACGTGGCTGACGTAGTCGCGGATTAGGTCGATCTTGGGGCTGTTCTTCTTGTAGATGAGGCAGGCGTCGACGCGCAGCGGCTGCGCGAGCTCGTACCAGCCGTCGCGGCAACCGAGTGTGCGCAGCAGGCGCTCCGGCAAGAGCGCTCCCGCCCCATTCTGCTGGCAGTAGTAGACCATCGCGTAAGGCGTCGAGAGGCGCGCCGAAATGACGGGCGTTTCCTTCTCGAGGACGGGCGCGAAGTACGCGTGGAACGTCTTGTTCATGAAGTAATTCTTCGGGTAGATGACGATGGGCAGGCGCGCGATTGCCTCGCGCGTGACAGGCATAACACGAGGCTGCAGGAGCGGCGCGTAGTAGACGAGATTGTCCCAGCAGAAGTGAGCCGTCTCGTACTCGGCCGCGCCGCCCGCCGGCAGCGAATCGGCGACGTAGTACGTCGAGGCGACGTCGAGGCGGTCATCCTGCAGCGCGCGGCAGATCTGGTCCGTCTCGAGATCGAATACGTTGAAGCGCAGGTTCTTGTTGGTCTGGCGGAAGTGCGCGATGTGGCGGTTCACCTGGATGTCGCCGAGCGTCCGCAGGATGCCGACATTGAGCTCAGCGGGCTGCGCGGCATTGGCCGACTGCAGGTCGTAGACGATCTTGTGCAGGCCATCCATCCAGTCCGTGATGCGCGCGAGGAAGACCTTCCCCGCCTCCGTCAGGTGGCTGCCGCGCTTCGAGCGCTGGATGAGCGTGACGCCGAGCGCGCTCTCGAGGTTCTTCATCTGCGCGCTGAAGGCCGACTGCGTGATGTTCGACTCCTTGGCCGCTCGCGTGAAGTTCTGCACACGCCCGTAGATAATGAAGCATTCCAGCTGCTGGATGCTTGGCAAATCTCCCATCATAAAAGCCTCCCAATCGATCCGCGAGGATCATCCGACACGATATAAATACGATTTATCGAAACGATTGACTACCATTCTAACAGAGGCCATGTGATTTTGCAATACAGCCCACGAAAAAGAGGCCGCCGCATCGCTGCGACAGCCTCTGTTCTTTTCGGTCGAAGGGCGCCGGCTCCCATCACGTTGACTTGTGGTTGGCGTTCAAATCAATGGACTTGACTGGAGCCGGCAAGATAAAGCCTTTCGGCTTGCCAACCTACCCCCTTCATCTATTATTATAACGGAATACAAGGTCCAAAAAAAGGCGATTCCATTGTAGGAACTCACGAAAATATTTGTGAGTTCCTACAATAGAAAGCACTGGACAAGTGCGTTTTGCGCAATCTCCGCCTCATCCGTCCTCATTTTCGTCCGTTTCTCCCGCTTCTTCGGCTTCGCAGTCGAGGTACTGACAGACGAGCGAGCGGCCGCCCTCCCGCGCGAGAAGGTTGGGGAGCCAGTCCGGCTTCTCTTCATTGTCCTTGAGCAGGCATTCGAGCAGCACGTACGAGGCCAGCGCGTCCTCGAAGGCGCGGTGCTTCTTCTTCGTGTGCCAGCCAAACGACTCCAGGAGGGCGACGAGGTTGTACTTCTTGCGCTTCGGCAGGAGCTGCTGTGCGAGGCGCACGGTGTCGAGATAGCGCGGGCAGAAGCGGATGTTCGTGCCGTTCTTGTGGTTCATGCGCATGAGCGCGAGGTTGATACTCAGGATGTCGTTGTCGCCGATGGCGTGGCCGACGACGAGGTCCTCCGGGTCGACGAAGTCGAGGAACTCCGGCAGGATGACGTCGAGCGGCGACTTGTCCCGGAGGTCCTCCTTCGTGAGGCCCGTCATGTTGCGCACCGTGCGGTTGATGAAGGTCCGCGGGCGGATGAGCCGGCGGAAGACCTCGATCTTGTCCGAGGCGATCGGCATGCGGATGGCCCCGATCTCGATGATGTCGTCGGGGAACGCCCCGGCCATCTCGAGGTCAAACGAGACGACGCCCCTCGGATGGAGCTCCGCGAGCCCCTCAAGGCTGACGGACTGCGCGTGGATGACCCGCTCGAGCTGTTTCTTGCGCCGTCTCTGGCGGCGCTTGTTTTCCTGTTCCTTACTCCGCATGATACTCTCCTGTTCTACTCGCCTGCCCGCGCCAGGAGGCGCACGGCAGCATCTGCGATATCGGTGCATAATGGCCGCTATCTTTCGTCATCGCCTTGTCTGCCCATTGCACGGAAAGACGGTCCGGCGTATAATGAGCCTACAGCTTGCGCTGACAACAAAAAAAGGAGGATATTATGCAAAGTCTTCTACTCGTCTTCATCGGCGGCGGTCTTGGCGCCGCCTGCCGCTACTTCAGCACCACGCACATCGGGGCGCTCTTCGGCACGTACTTCCCGTTCGGCACGCTGTTCGTCAACACGCTCGGCAGCCTGCTCATGAGCTTCATCATGGGCTCGCTCGTCTTCCTGATGGAAAAGACCGGCTTCACGCTCGCAGAGCCCGCCCGGCTGCTCCTGACCGTCGGCTTCCTCGGCGGCTTCACGACCTTCTCATCGTTCAGCCTCGAGACGGTCACGCTCATCGAGGGCGGCAGCCTCTTCTACGCCGCCATGAACATCGCCGCCAATCTCGGCCTTTGCTTCCTTGCGACGTTCCTGGGCCTCGGCGCGGCCAGAGCGCTCAGCGCGCTCTAACGCCTCCTGGCCACATTCCGGACGAAGGCGCCCATCGCCTTCTCACTGACCTCTACCTCTGCTTCATGCTGATCGATGGCCATAAGCTCTCGCTGCAGCTTGTCGCGGAGGCTTCTTTCGTTCCGGCCGCCATCTTTCGCGACGGCCTGCTGTGCCTGAAGGAGCATGAGAGCCGTCCTGCTGGCCGAAGCCAGGCGAACCGTCTGCTCAAGCTGCGGCCGACACGCCTTGAGCTGCTCGGGCGGCAACTCCTTCAAGAGGCGCCCTGCAGCCTTGGCGCGCGCGTCGGCCATGGCGAGAAGCGCCGCATGCGCTTCCTTGGCCCCTGCCCCATCCGGCCAGCTCTCCAGCAGGCGCTCGGCCGTTGCGGCAAAATCCGGGTCATCCGAGAGGCCGATTGATGCCCAGTCATTCTCAAGGCGGCGCGAGCCCGCGGCAAAGAGCGCCATGTCCTTTGCGAGCGGCCCGTACTGGCGCTTGATGGCCTCCTGCCACGACTTCTCGGGATCGTAGTGCTCGGGGTCTTCGGCGTAGTCAGCCCCCGTCGCCAAGGCGATTTTCGACAGGGCCTCGACCTTCATCGGGTTGAAGAAGATGGCGGGCAGATTTCCCTTCGGCAGGGGATCTACAGGGCCGAGCGCGAGCTTTGTCTCCATGTAGTCGTTGACGGGGTAATTCCACCAGAGACCAAGCGCCCGCCCGTAGAGCGCATCAGCTTTCGCGAGAGCCTCATCCGTCAGCGTCCCCTTCGCCACGCCGTCACCCGTGTAGAGCACCAGGACGTCGTGCGAAAGCCCCTCGGCGAACGCATCCGTGTAGGGCTTGCGCGCGCCGCCTTCCTGCATGTCTGCGTAGAAGTACTCCGTCGGCACCGTCAGGAAGGCGCCGATGTCCGCGTGGCGCCGCCGCAACTCGCGCGAGACGTCGCTCAAAAAGGCCGCCTGGCCTGCGCCGTCCTTGTCCTTGATGTCATCAAAGAAGATGGCGAAGTCGCGCACACCGAGCGCGTAGAGCGTCTCGAATTTCGCGAGCATCTTCTGGCGGTCGGCATAGCCCTTGTAACCATGCAGCGAGACATCGAGCCCCGGCGAGACGGCAAAGATGAAGCGCACGTCCTGCGCCTTGGCCGCCTTCACGAGCGCGCCGAGTTCCCGGAGTTTGTCCTCCGGGTAAGGTTCGCGCCATTTCTCGCGGTGGTACGGGTCATCCTTCGGCGCGTAGAGATAGGCGTTGAAGCCCTCAGCCCGGCAGAACGCGAGAATGTCGAGCCGCGCTTCCTGCTGCCACGGCGTGCCGTAGAAGCCCTCGATGACACCGCGCAGAGGCACGGGTGACGCCGAGGCAGTCTGCACCGCTGTCACAGGGCCGCCCGCCACACACGCGCCAAACACGCCAAGGCCTATCGCAACCTTTCCCACTTGTCGAAACCACATCTCACATCTTCCTTTCTTCCTACTTATATCATATCACATTACGGCGATAAAGTATCTCATCAGCAGAAAATTTTCACAGATTCTCCGCGCTTTTCTGCTCCTGTCTTCTAAAAGCGATGCGTCCATGATACAATAAAAAGATGAAAAAATGCAAGAGAACAGAACAGAAAGGAGGGGGCGCCCATGTCATGGTTTCATCTGCCGTCCTGCAGTGAGGAGCGACGCGCGTTTGGCAAGAAATGCCTGAAGCGCCTGGGGCTCGCGCTGCTCGTCATCTGCCTCATCATCCTCATCGCGCTCGAGATCCTGAGCCGCGGCGCGGCGCAGATCTTCAACTACGCGATGACGAACCAGGACATGCTGCGCGGCACGATCACGGTCGAGCGGCTGATCTCCGACATCACGGGCCACGTCTACTTCACAGGCCTCGAGTGGAAGGACCGCGAGGGCAATCCCATCCTCGAGATCCCGAGCGGCGACTTCCGCGTCAACGTCTGGGACGTCCTGACGCGCGACTTCAAGTCGACGACGATACGCGAGCTCACCGTCAATCAGCCCTCCGTCTCCGTCCACCTCTCCGACGACATGAAGGTCGACTTCGTGCGCCCCTCGCCCGACATGGACCGCCTCAAGAAGGAGTCTGAGGACTGGCGCGAGAAGGTCAACCTCGCGACGCTCGACGCGCGCGAGCGCCGGACCGTCGGCCAGTGGCGCCGCGAGCACCACCAGCAGAAAGTCCAGCGCGACTGGCACAACTTCAACGCGGCGGGCAAGCATCTGAAACTGCGCCTGAACGTCCACGACGGCGGCGTCGAGGTTTTCTACCGCGAGCGCCACTACGTCATGAGCCACGTGCAGATGGCCGTCGACCTCGACACCGCGAAGCAGATGAGCCTCGACATGTCGATTGGCGGCTTCGGCGGCACGATGATCGGCGATGCCATCGCGCTCAACGGCACGGTGGACTTCACAACGGACCCGGAGCCCGTCTGCAACACGGCCCTCGTGCTCTACCAGATTGATCCCTCCTCGCTCGGCTTCGGCATGAACATCCATGACAAGATGACGCTCTCGACGTACTTCACGGGTCCCGTCTCCCACCCTATTGGCACGGGCAAGATCGAGATGGATGAGCTCCACATCCCGGGCCTCGACTTCGCGAATGTCGAAGGCAAGGTCTACTACGAGAACTCCCTGCTGCAGTTCACCGATGTCACGGCCGACGTCTACAAGGGCCGCCTTTCGGCCTACGGCGACTACGACCTCGACACGCGCTTCTACAACCTCTACGGCCATGGCGAAGCCATGCAGACCGAGGCGGCCCTCCCCAAGAGCGGCCTGCACACGCGCGTCGACCTCGACCTCGAGATCCACTCGGAGGGCTCGACCAAGAGCACAGTGTCGTCCGGCTCCTTTGTCTCAGGGCCCGGCCGCTACCACCTGCTGCCCTTTGACCGCCTCTCCGGAAAGGTGACAGACGCAGACGGCGACCTCCACTTCTACGATGCCGTCATCAATCTGCCGGGCTTCACCGTCTCGACAGACGCCTTCCACATCCAGCACGGCAAGCTCAGCCTGAACCCCATCAAGCTGACCGACAAGGAAGGGAAGCCGCTCTACACCTTTGTGCCGGACAAGTGATCATCCCCCACCTCTATCAACGGAAAGGAACAGCCAAATGCCAACTGCCAAGAATCCTGCATCACCCACGCCGCCCGCGCGCACAGTGCGCCGCCGCGGCATAGCGCTCGCGCTGACGGGCGCCATCCTCTGGGGCGGCTCGGGCGTCGCGGGGCAGTACATCCTGCAGGACTGCGCCTTCTCGACGGAATGGCTCGTCGGCGTGCGCCTCATTCTCTCAGGCGCAATGCTGCTGCTCATCGACCTCGCCTTCTACCGCCAGGATCTCTTCGCCGTCTTTCGCAAACGGCGTGACGCCGTCGAGACCGTCGCCTTTGCCGTCCTCGGCATGCTCGGCGTCCAGTACACCTACTTCGCCGCCATCAAGTACAGCAACGCCGCGACCGGCACGATCCTCCAGTACCTCATGCCGGTCGTCATCGTCGCCTGGACAGCGCTGCGCACGCGCAGGCTGCCGCCCTTTGGCGAACTCCTCTGCGTCGCGCTCGCCGTCCTCGGCACCTTCCTGCTCGTGACGCACGGCAGCCTGACGCAGCTCGCCATCTCGCCGCTCGCCCTCTTCTGGGGTATGCTCTCGGCCTTTGCCGCCGCCTTCTACACCGTCCAGCCGAAGCGCCTGATCTGCAAGTACCGCCCGACGCTCATCATCGGCTGGGGCATGCTCGTGGGCGGCCTGCTCTTCGTGCCCGTCTCGCGCCCATGGGACTTCACGGGCCTCTTCAGCATGGCGGCCGCCCTACTCTTTTCCTACATCATCCTCTTCGGCACCGTCATCGCCTTCGCCTGCTACCTCGGCAGCCTCCAGTACCTCCAGCCTGCCGAGACGAGCATCCTCGGCTCCGCCGAACCCCTCGCCGCCATCCTCCTCTCCGTCACCCTGCTCCACATCACCTTCACCCCCTTCGACCTCCTCGGTGCCCTGAGCATCCTGGCCGCCGTCATCCTCTTGACGCGGAAATAAGCAAAATACGCGCAAATAAATATCCCCCGGCATAGCCGGGGGTTTTATATTTAC
>UMHE01031549.1_pt1 | contig 66871 bp, 65 predicted proteins | sample 1965451 | NCBI WGS metagenome assembly UMHE01 (sample SAMEA4836090, study PRJEB28245) | human gut metagenome | biome: gut microbiome; material: fecal sample | place: Denmark | collected 2008 | reverse complement strand
TATTTCTGATTAGTTTTGGTTGTTCTATGGTTATAAATACAACCTGAAAAAATAGAGCCATCGATCTGCGTTACACTATCAGGTATTACAATTGATTGTAGACTACTGCAGCCACTAAATGCATTCTCTCCAATCACAGTTACACTGTTAGGGATTACAATTGATTGTAGACTAGTGCAAGATTAAAATGCATAATTTCCAATCACAGTTACACTGTTAGGGATTACAATTGATAGTAGACCGGTGCAGTCCCGAAATGCTTCATCTCCAATCTCAGTTACACTGTTATGAATTTCAATTGATTGTAGACTAGTGCAGCCTTTAAATGCATCTTTTCCAATCTCAGTTACACTATCTAGAATTATCCCTCGTCCGTCTATTACTTCGTATTTCATAAGATGTCAGATTATAGATTCTATAAAAATGAAAGAATTGTGCTTAATACTCTCTAAGTTAAGCACAATTCAATTTAATTGCAAATTCAACTCTATTGATTCGAATTGCAATAAGTCAGCAGCACTGACTGCGAACTACCTCAGCGTCCAACTGCCGTCAGGAGCCACGTTCAGGTAATGCTTGTTAACGCCCTTCACGTTCACTTCCGCATCCCAGTCATAGGTGTCGCATGACTCCTGGACATAGAGTATGGCCGCAACGGTGTGCCCGTCGGTCCAGAAGTCGAAGAACCGGTCTTCCGTCGTGTTGTATACTGTCGGACGGTCGTCCAGCACCGCCTCGAGAACGACTTCCTCGTTGACTACGGTGACTGGCAGGAGACACTCCCGGAATCCGGTGTAGAAGTTGAACTCCAGTCTGGAGGCATCTATAGGGTCGTCGAAGAAGTCGTGCCAGATCACGTTGCAAGTATATTCGTCCGTATTGAATACGCTTTCCTTGAGGACGTTGCCGTTCATGTCCACGGCATATACTTTCGTTGTTTTTCCATATTTGCCGCTGGCGACGGTGGCGCACATCTCCTCGTTGTCCATGAAGGAGTTCTTTCGCTGGGGCTCGTCGGTATTCTCGAACTCCACGATGCTCTTGTCCGAGAGCATCCATACCCTCCAGTCAGCCTTGCTGCACCTTGGAATGTATGTGTGTGGGAGATAGGCATTCGGATACGTTACCTTCGCCTCATTGTAGTTTATCGGCTCGGAGCCTCCGTTTGCGACGACATAGTTCCTCTCCAGCGGGTCCAGCTTCGCTCCTGTAGGTATGATCTTTATGAACCAGTGCGTCCTGTTGGAATCCTGGAACTGGCAGCTTATGTTCACGGTGTTGCCGGAGAACTCGGCCGGGGCATAGCTGGCGCTGTCATCGCCGTCCCTGCCGTCATCGGTCAGGAGCTCGAACGATTCCAAGACATAGTCGCGTCCGGGCGTGAGTATGTCATAGGCGAGCTGGCCTGCGCTGTTCACCCTGTAGTTGGCCGCTATCTGGAACGACATTTTGACGATGCCTGCCCCCGACAGCTCCAGCACGTAGTTCGGACAATGGTCGATGTCCTCTATACGGTTGGGGCAGTCATCAATGTCGATGTAGTCGTCATTCCAGGGTGACGTGTGGTTGCGTGTGCATCTGGAGTCATGTGCCCCGTGGTCACGGGTACAGGCCGGGTCATGCACCTTGGTGAGCGACTGGTGGTCCCAGGATGTCCTGACGTTCACCATGCCTATCGGACTCACGTCAATGGGCTCCTTGTAGGCCAGGGCCGTGACTGTGCATCTGTCGGCGACGCGCCCGTCCCAGTAATAGGCGGTGAGGCTGCCGCTCCTTTGGGCAGTGACCTTGCCCTGCGAGAGCCTCATCGACGATTTGTCGAAAGACACCTGCGACAGTGACGCGTCAAGGCTGTAGGTTATGCCGTGGTACGGCGAGCTTCCGACAACCCCCACAACGGTGCTGGAGTTGCCTTCAACAGTGTACTCCCTCTTGTCGAACCTGAAGGTCCTCGAGTCGGTGACGTCCGGCTCAAGCTTCCAGTAGTCGTCGACAAACCCTCCTTCGTCCGTAAGATTGAGGGTCAGCGTGTATCTCGTGCCTCTCAGGACGTCGAAGCTGTCGTAGTTGTTTTCACCAAGATACATCCTGTAGGTGTTCTCGCTGACAAGGCCGCCGGAAAGGTCGGTGTAGGTGCCGGTCATCTCAATGTACGTCGGCAGGTATCCTCCCACTGACGTGCCGCTCTGCGGCACCTTCAGCTTCGGATCTGCCGCCGGATTGTCGAGGGCCCTGCCGCAGGCGTTCTCAAGAGTGTAGAAGCGCACGGACGCGCCTGCCTCAAGCGCGGAGATATCTGAATCCGTCGCGCTGTCACCGTCCGCCATCTTCGATGTTTCAGAGACGGAGAATGCTCTTTTTGAAGCAAATGGTGACGTCTCTGTCGGAGATTGTCTCAGGCGAAGGCTCTTTATTCGGAACGTGCCGTGCGAGAAGTTCTTGGCCACCCTGAAGTCGTAACGGGCGGGAAGTCTGGTAAAACGTAGTGCGAGAGTCGTCCCGAGTGCAGCATCCACTGGACCACACGCCATCGGCATTCCCTTCGCAAGGGAGAACTCCGACGGCGGACAGGACAGGGCAAGCCCCATGATCTTACTTTCCCCGTTACCCCTGGAGAGGCATGACGAAAGGTCTCCGCAGTTGAGAACGGCGTAGAACCTGTAGTTCCTTCCGGATACCCCGCTCACCTTAGGCGCGGCGCCTCCCGTCAGGTTGAAATGATACGTCCTCTCCAGCACGTATCCTCCGCCGGAACTCTTTCCGAACTGAAAGACGGTCATGTCCTTGGCCGCGCTCTCGTATCCGTCAAGCGAGGATTCGGGTCCTACGGCGGAACGGGTATCGCGGAAGTCCCCGTCAACGAGGATTTCAATACCTGCGGTGACGCCCGAGCCTTCCGGCAGATGCTCCCGGACGCATGAGGCGCAAAGCAGTGCCGCCGGCACCGCTGCCGCCATAAACAATTCTCTGAAGAATTTTCCTTTCATATCCTGTCCTGTTTTTTGTCAGATGTTCTCTTCGTATTTCTGTCCCTCCTTCCACGGGTCTATCCTGATGCCGACGACGCCGAGGTTGAAGTCCAGGCCTACCGTCACGTCATCCAGGTCCTCCCTGTCCCACCTGTATCCCGCATCCTCAAGAAGACGCTGAAGGTCAATCTCGTCCTTCTCCTTCCCGGCACTGGTGACGGACAGTACCAGACGCCCATCCTGCCGCAGTCTCGGCACGAAGAATCCTGCCGTCCCTCCGTCCGAGAGTTCCAGCGCCATGCCCCAGTCTCCCGGCAGCGGAGACAGCGTCAGCAGGTCAAGACCGCCGCAGTCCGTCGACACCGACAGCGCGTCGATTCCCTGCTCCGATTCCCTGTCCAGGAACCGGAGCGTCACGTGCGCGAACTGACGGTGCATCCGCACTATGTCGACGGCGGTCTCCCCGGTGCAGTCCACCTCGGCGGTGTGCGCCCATACGGTGTCCGCCATCTGTCCGCCTGTGAAGAGCGCCTTTGAAGACGACACGCGGGCGGCTCCGGAACAGACGCTTGTGCGGACAATGCCCTTCAGTACCGTCCTTTCGAACTGGCCGTTCTCGATGTCCTTCCCGGAGACCATATCAGAGTATATTATCTCACCGTCCTCCAGAAGTTCAATGCTCGCTTTGTCTGAGACTCTCTTTACGTCGGAGAGTTCCATGGTAAGCCAGCACGGGCAGCCGGTCCGTTCCTCCTTGAAGGAGCAGGAAACGGCCAGGAGAAGCGATAGTGCCATACCGGCAATGTTGCAGCGGTTCATTCTCATGACTTTCTTTGTCTTTGGTTGTTGGTGGGGCGGGCGGAGTCGGACCGCCTTCGGGAAGGACTGTTTCCGGGACAGACTTCCCGTGCCGCCTGGCACGCCCCCGAGACTTATATCCTCTATAATGTTAGATTGTCTCGTCGTAGGTGGCGCCGGACTTCCATCCGTCCACGCTCACTGTCACGCTTGCTGAACCCTTTTCAATAGGTTTGTTCGGCTCGTCAGAACCGATGCTGCTGATGGTAAGGGCCACTGTATAGGTGGTGTTGCGCTCGATGGTTGACTTGCTCAGGGTGACAGGATAGTAGCAGAGCTTTCCGTCCACGGTCGCAGCCACTACAAGCACAGTCCTCTGGGCAGAGAAGGACGCTGTGAATCCTGCAGGTGTTGCAGTAGAGGAATTGGCGTAGCCGTACATGATGTAAGGAGTCGAAGGCTCGTGGGATGAGTTGTTGGCAACTGATGCTCCGACGGTCTTGAAAGTCAGCTCTGGACATGATGCCGTGTAGGTCGAGCCGTCTATGATATGGCTCTGAACTAGTGGTGACTCATCCTTTCTTCCTTCCTTGTTGTACCATGTGTTGACTGGCGCCGTTCCTGCGATGTTCTGGTTGCCGGCAACATTGGCAAGAAACACTCTCTCTACCTTCAGGGCTCCGTATGCCGCCGGGAGGTTGTTGGTTACGGACTTCAGCACGACTCTTGCCGCAAGACGGCTCACGGCCACAGAACAACTGACGGTTCCGGAAGATACCGTGCATGATGCCTTGCCAGCCATCAGAAATCCCTTGGATGCGGTGGCGCTGTTCGCCGAGAGGTCGACGGCCTTCGATTCAAGCTCAGACAGGCTGCCGATGGCAGAGAGGTCAGGTCCGTTCACGACCGCATATACGGTCTTTGCTCCGGAAGTGGCGGATACCGATCCTGTAAGTTCCTTGCCGAAGTCACGATAGCAGTTGATCTTGCCGTCGGTGCCGAACACGAACACCTGGACGCGGTTGACCTGCGATTCGTAGGCCTGAGCAGTAGTGTAGGCTGCTACGGACTTGGTCACCGGCCCGTCCTGGGGTGCCACGCTGAGCATGATTGTGCCCTCTTCAGGTGCGATGTCATTGACGGAAGGCTGCGCCTCCTTGTTGCACGCCGTCAGCGACACTGCCGCCGTGGCGAGGATGAGTGAAATTGTCTTTCTCATTACTTTTTGTTTTTAGTTGGTTGAACAATTGATTTGTATGTTTGATTTTGAGTGTCCTTTGATAGACTTCTCAGAGTATTCCGATTGACAAGGCCTACGTAGATTCCGCACAGAAGGAGGATGACAAGAAGTGCTGCAAAGCCCCATAGGATGTAGGCTATGAATCCTGATAGCCACCAACCCATGCAGAGAGACAGCCACAGCAGCATTCCTCCAGCCCCGGTGCAGACCAAAGCCGCTCCGACGACATTCATGCAGAACCGTAAAAGTCCGTTGCCGGTCTTGACCTGTCTTTCATTCTTGTCCGTCACCATGATTCCTCCTCCTTGTTTAAATCGTATGCCCTTATAAGTGCGGAAATCTCCGGATCAAGATTTCCCCTGTGCCTGTATGATGGCTTCTTGCGGCAGGCGTCAAGATAGTGCCGCACCGCTGGCCCGTCCTCTCCCTTCCTTGAGTAGAGAATGGCAAGCAGGTAATCCACCCTTGCCGTCCTCTCCATCGGGGCGAGTATGTCCATCGCGCTGGCGTTGTAGTCCAGAAGGCTGTAAGCGACAGCCGTGTTGTAGTCCCTGTACGGGCGCAGTATCTCCAGCGCCTTCCTGTAGTCCCTGTCGCGTATCAGCTGCACTCCCTTCATGTAGAGGGTGTCGAGCTCGGTGGTGTGCACGGTGTCCTTCACCATGCCCTTGCGGTGCAGGTGGAAGTCGAACCGCACCGTCCTGAGATACGGATAGAGGGATTCGCGCATCCTCCTGTAGAACGGCTCGCGGGATAGTTCCCTTTCCCTGGAGTCAGGGTCACGGATCTCCCTGATGCGGAAATATGTCTCCTTCTCGGCTGCGGTCATGATCGAGTCCGACCTTACCAGTGCGTCAAGGCCTTCCCAGTTCTCGGGCATGTTCCTGGGGATGAACCTTATCTCTCCGGCGTTTCTGTCCTCCGGCATGACCTCTCCCTCACCGAGTCTCAGGCTGACGCCCCTCTCGTTGCGGAGAGAGTCCGCGTATGTACGCATCCATCCGCGGAAATAGTCCGTCACGCCTTCGGAACGCCTTCGTGAGAGACGGTCGTTAAAACTCACCGCTCCCTCTGGGGAACACGTTGCAGTCACCACGATGGAGTCGAGGTCGTACACCTCGTCCTGAAGGAGTGCATCGAGGTTCTCCCGGATGCGCCCCGTCTCCGTGCGGTTGTGCCCGAGGCTCAGGTCCACGTCGCTTCGGCCCAGCGCGAACTCGACGTAGCACGCCGTGCTGGCGTCTGCCCTTCGTTCGATGACCTTCTGAAGATAGCGTTCCGTAGGATCGACGAGCGTGGATATGGAGCTGATGTAGAACGTCAGCGGGTCTCCTGCCGGAATGTCATAGACCTTTCGGTCGGACTCCCAGATGCCTCCAGAAAGGACAATGTCCACCTTCCGTAGCTGTGGCCGAGTCGCTACTGTTTGGACGTAGTTGTAGATGAAGTCCCCGTTCACGGCCCTCATCACGGTATCCAGCCGCAGCCCTTCAGTCACTATCGGCGCCTTTACGTAGCGCCGGTACATCTTCTCCCTGCGGGCCTTCCTCCGCTCGTTGAACATGACGGCCACACGGTTGGTGTAATGTTCGACGACCTCCTGCTCGGTCGTGCCGTATACCGAGGCGAACTGCTCGTCGGAGACTTCCGTGGAGTCGGTACGCATGGCATACAGCGCGGGTATGTTGCGACGGAGGAAGAGCTCCAGCTGGCGCAGGTCGATGAACCTGTCGGGGTCGTTTACTATCGTTGACAGGAACCGCTCGTACTGCTGGTATCCCTTGAGCTGTGCCCTCCGGTAGTCCCTTCCCGTCACGACGATGCCGTCCAGCCTCAGGCTGTCGCCGAGGATGAACATGTCCGGCCAGAGGCGTATCTGCCAGCGGCTCTCCTGGAGCGCTTGAGGGACGACGACCTGGAACTCGAGGTCCACCTTGCCGTGGCGCTCGGCCACGTTCCTGAAGGTGGCGGTGACTAAGGCGGCGTCTAGCACGTCGCTGGCGACCATCTCCCCGTCGACGTCGCGGACGGCCTTCATGAGGAAGAACTGACCGCCCTCTCCGTCGTCCACCCTGAGGGTGTCCCGGTGCGGACGGGTGAGGTCGTACTCCCGGAGCGAGGTCTCCCTCTCGGGAAGCCTCAGCCCGGCGGACACCTCGCCCTCGCGTAGCTCCCGTATCTTCCCGGCAGTCCCGCAGCCGGAAATGAGCGCTGCCGTCAGCGACAATGCCGCAGCCGCTTCCCCTATGGCCTTCAGAACACCCATACCAGCGAAGCCATTACGCTCGAAGGCAGTATGAACCATTTCGTGCCGGAGCCGGTGATGCGGCCGCACCTAGGGCAAGCGTAGGTCGTGTAGTCCGTCCTGCCTGTCCAGAATGCCGCGCCGAACTCAAGGTTGAGATTCCTGTGCAGCATCAGCGAATAGCCGCCGGCCAGGACGGCGCCGTAGGCGTCGCCCTCCTCGGTCGAGCGGGAGACGATGCCGCCGCGGCTGTACTCCTCGTACTGCGCAGATAGTCCAGCCCACCAGCCGGAATAGACGTACCACGGCCACCAGCGGAATCCCGCCGAATATGTCTGGCGGCGGTCCTGCATCTGCTTCGACGGGTCGTCACTATTGAAGGTCCACGGGTTCACGCGGGCTTCGGCGTTTACCGAGAAATGCCTGTCGACTGCGACGCTGCTGCTCGCGTTCATTGTCCCGAGCCAGAGCCAGTCGACGGCATTGGTCCCCAGGGACCATTTCTGCGCCCGGCACATGCACGGGAACAGCATCAGCACTGTGATGAGTGCAAGGATTCTGGTGTTCATGTCGTTCATAGGGTGTGTATCTGTGACGCGGCCTTTCCGTTGACCGTGTATGTCGGTATGATTGTGGCCGCCTGGTTGGCCGAATGCCACCAGGTGGTGCCCTTGTATAGATAGCGTATCGGGAACGCGTCGGGACCGGAAGGGCTTACCGTCACCGATGTCCTTCCTGCCGTCGCCCCGCCGGACACTATCGTGAACTTCAGTTCAACGCCCGTGATGTCCGTATGCAGGGTGCGCTTGTTGCCGTTGCCGATGGCGTTGGAAGCGTCCGTGCGCGTGTTCGAGTACACCTTGTCCATGAGGGCGCGGAGCGTTCCGTTGTCGACGGAGGAAGCCGTCATGCCGGGAGTCAGCCTGGACGTGGCCTGTGCCGATTCAGTGAACCTCTCCGTCTGCGGGCTTGCCGAGCCGATGAACTGCTTGTGCCGGTACGTTATGCTGCCCCTGACGGTGATGTCGACAGTGATGTCGAACGCCGTCTGGAGCGGGTTATGTGCCGACAGCATGGTGATCATGCCTGTGACGTCGTTGTATGCCAGGACGAGCTGGGTTGGTTTCCTTTCCGGCTCCCTGAAGGTCACTACCGACGACTCCGAGCCTAGGGCAGACTTGACATCTACCTTCAGGTAATGCTCTCCCGTCAGAATGTAAGGCAGTTCGAAGGTGTATGACTCGCTCCTTGCGAAGTCCAGCTCCATGGTGCCTCCGAACTCGCTGCCCAGATACTTCATGCCCGACAGCTTCTCGCCGTCAAGGTAGAACGTTACCTCGTAGCTGGTCTGCGACGCGCCCATGCGGTTGCCCAGTATAACCCTCGAGAAGTCAAGGTCGGATGACGTGTCCATGCGGACAGTCACCGCGTTCTCCGTCCTGAAGACGACGGCCTTCTTCCTGGACACGCCCTCGCGGACGAACTCCATGACGAGCGTCCCCGTTCCGCCGGCGGTCTTGGGAAGGAGCAGCACCTGCGGATTGCTAAGGCTCAGGTCTATCCTATCGCCGGATTCCAGCGATCCGCCGCGGAGCGAGCTCAGTTCCAGCGTGTGGTCGTTGTCAATGACGTAGTTCAGGGTGTATTCTCCCTCAGTACCGCTCTCCAGCGTGAGGGAAAGCGTGTTGCAGAGATAGTCGGAACTGAATGCCGTCTCAGCCGTGACCTCGAACCCGAGGTCGCGGACGCTCTCGGCCTTGTTGAATTTGCCGCATGCGGCCACCAGGAGCGCCGCCATGGCCGCTCTCGCAAGAGTCTTTATCGTGTTCATCGCTTGAGAAGATTAATGCGGACTCCGAGTGAGCCCATGAGGTTCCACTTGTCGGACTTGAGCGAGGAGCCGAGCGTCACCGGAAGCTGCGCCCCTAATGTAATGGCCACGCAGCGGCCCACGAAGAACTCGGCCTCCAGTTCCGGGAGCACTCCGTATATGAACTGGCTCTTCGGCAGCCCTGTCTTCAGTTCTGACGGCAGCCTGCGGAAGGCCTCGTATTGGTTGATGCCGAGGAACACGTCGCCTCCTCCGTAGACGCCGAGGACCCTGTTGTATGTCCCGAACAGGCGGTATCTCCAGCCTCCGTAGAGCGACCATGCGATATGGTCGAACAGGTCGTCGTGTCCGACGCCCGTGTCTGATGATATCCTGTGATTCCAGTCAATGGCCCTCACTCCGGCCTTCCACAGTGACGAGCGCAGGTATCCGCCCGCGCAGATGTCCAATCCGCCGGAAGGGACCGCATAGGCGGACACCGTCGGCGACACGCCTATGAAGGTGCTTCCATCTGCCGTCCGCTGCGCAGCAGCGTCGCTGTGCCAGAACAGCTGCAGTGCCAATGCCAGCCCTGCGCTGATCATACTCTTTCTCAATGTCATCTTTGTCGACTTGCTTTTGATTTTCGGCAAAGATAATAAATATAATACATAAACAAGATTAAAAAAATACATTTATTAAGAAATAAATAGGCCGAGAATAACAGATAGAATAACATTCTTGCCATAAAGAGATGGTCATAAACCCGTTTGTAGCCATTTATCTTGCTTACGATTATGATAATTGTTATATTTGTAATAAGAAGCAAGAAAAATATCATGTCGAATAAGATTAAGTATTCCGGACTAAACCTCCCTGAGACTTTAGTGGAAGAACTCAAGATATGGAAAATGGCATATGCATTAGCGTATGGCAGAACAATCTCATATGCTGAGATGATAAGGAAAATGATAGATGTTATTCCAGAGCATGAACCTGCGGTAAAAGAATCATTGACTCGTCTGTTGGAAATGAATCCGGAGCTGGCCACAAAAATTGAGGGTAAGAATGGTGGCGAATTTGAATTATCGAAATAATGCCTAGACAAATGCAAAGACACAACAGCCCATATGGTGCATCCTTTACAGCAGCAAGCATGATGTTCAGTGAGACACTGACCGTTGTGCAAATGTTGCTGGAGGACAATTCTGTAGATACGAGAAAGAAGTTAAAGGAGGATGCGCAGTATTTAAAGATACAGTCGGTTTCTGCCAGGGACAGGGTGATGGCAGAACTGTCAAAGAGATTTGATACGATGCCCAAATCATTCTGGAAGGACTTTTTATCAAAGCCCGAAGAACAACAACGGCTGGCCCTTTTTTATGTCCTGTTAAAGACGTATAAACTGCTGTTTCACTTTCAGGTGGAACTGGCTCTTCCCAAATACAACTCCATTGACAGGGTACTTGTCAATAATGATGTGATGATGTGCCTAAATGAAATCGCATCGAAGGATGAGTTTGTTGACAGTTGGTCTGAATTGACACGAAAGAAGATTTCCAGTACATATATCACAATGCTGAAGCAGGCAGGTCTGATAGACAAGTCAAGCGGAGAACTTGTTCCGCCGACCCTTTCGGACGAGGCTCTTTCATACTATGTGCTTAATGGGGACGTCTGGTTCCTTCAGGCGTGCTTTCTTCCTCAGTATAGAATTGAACAAATCAGGAGGTTTGCCATATGATACCGATGACAGTTGAACAACTTTATGAGAAGTTATGCAGCAAAGCCTTTCAGGATACGCAAAGCAATCTCTTCTACAATTTCTTTGTATATCTATATCAGGCTGATAAGGAGTTTGAGATGCGGGAACAAATAGACCGAATCAAGGATAACATCAAACGCCCAGTAAACAATGTCGACGTGTTGACTCTTGACATTTTTGAGGAATTCTGCCAATTCATGGACAAGCAGTCATTTGGCAAACATCCGTCATATCTGGAGTATATCCTGGACAAGGACCGTACAAAACCGGACGACGTGACAAGGGCACTACAACTGAAGGCCAACAGCGATGCCTTCATGAAGTATTTGCACGACAGGATAATGGAGCACGTCAACAAGATAGACGAGTACATACGTCCTTATGTCTTTATGTATGGGATTGGCAACATCTATCCATACCTGAGAACAAGCAATCTGCTGAACAGGTACGAACCGTACAACAGATCAGAAAGATATAAGATTATACTCTTCTATCCTGGAGACCAAAGCGGTTCCTCCTTTAATCTTTTTGGAGATCTCGAAGATAACCATACATACAGAGCAATAGTTTTAATGAATGAATAGCCACTATTATGATACTAGAACAGTTATACAAGAATGATATTTCTCGCCCGTTGAATCCGGCGGTGTCAGTAACAGACAATAACGAATCGACTGTTAAGGTCGAGATTGAAGAATACGTATTTACGGATGAAATCCTTAATGGCCTGTTTCATGTCCTTAACGCAGTGTGGAACCGAAGAGTCAGCCATTCCGGAATATGGATCAACGGATACTATGGTTCCGGTAAATCACATTTCTTGAAGTATCTGAACTTCTGTCTCGTTCCAGAGCATAGGGAGCAGGCTCTGAATCGCATACTAGATGCTGTCGAGCATGATTTTGATCCGCTGACGAAGCAAGCCAGCAAACTTGAACCGACTCTCGCCGACTTCAGGGATCTTGTTGAATGGTTGAAGAAAGCGGACATTGATACTGTCCTTTTTAACATCGGCGACAAGATAGGCGACGACACGAACAGCCGTACAACTTTTGCAAAGGCGATATGGGAAGAGTTTAACGGATTCAGAGGGTATCATAAATTCAGTATCGCTCTTGCGCAATATCTTGAGAAACCCCTTCAGGATAAGGGAAAGTATCAAGCATTCAAGAATGCACTTGCGGAAGACGGATTCGACTGGGATAAGGAAGCTGAGACACTTGCGATCACAGAACTTGACTATGTTATGGATAAAGCAGCTGAAGTCGCTGACTTCTCGACAGACGTCATAAGGGAGCAGATTGCAAGGAATGCTGTGGATGCGACACCTGAAAAGCTCAGTGAAGAACTCAAAAAGTATGTTTCCACAAAGGGGGAAAACTATCGTCTCCTATTTTTCATCGATGAGGTCAGTCAGTTCATCGGATCTCGTCAGGAACTTCTGTTGCAAATGCAGCAAATTGTCACGACCATAGCCAAGGACTGCGACAAGAAAGTATGGGTAGGCTGTACGGCCCAGCAGGATCTCTCCGAGGTTCTGGACACTTGCCGTATCACTGATACTTCGGATCAGTACGGAAAGATTCTCGGTCGTTTTGAGACACGCGTCGCCCTGCAGGGAACAAATACCGAGTATATAACTCAAAAGCGTATTCTTGATAAGGATGAGGACGGTGTTGCTGAACTGGGTAAGTTATATGACAGAAAGAGAACCGCTATCGAGTCTCAGTTTGATCTTCCCACCGGCTATCGCAAGTATGCGACAAAAGAAGATTTCATAAACTACTATCCTTTCGTGCCTTATCAGTTCCAACTGATCATGAATGTGTTCGATGCATTTGTTGCCTTGTCCTATGTCGATACGGAAGTCAAAGGAAATGAACGTTCCGTTTTGAAAATCACTCATAAGACGGCGCAGGATCACAAGAACGAGCAGGTAGGTCAACTCATTTCCTTTGATATGATGTTCTCGTCAATGTTTGCTGCAGGTCTCAAACATGACGGACAGAGAGCCATCAAGAACGCAAATGCCATTGTTGCGACATATGAAGACAAGGCATTTGGACAGAGGGTGGTCAACCTCCTCTTCATGCTATGCAACATAAGCGACAAAGACAAACTCCTCTTTCCGGCGACTTTGGACAATATCGTGACACTCATGATGACTGAAATTGACCAGAATAAACTGGAATTAAAGGAGAAGATTGAAAAGGTGCTTGTATACCTCGTTGAAAACAGTGTCGTCCGTGTTCAAAGCAAAGAAGGCAAGGCTGATGTCTATTGTTTCCTTACCGAGGAAGAATCCGAGGTCAACAGACTCATCATCAGCCAGAACCCGAATGCCAATGCGGTCGTAAATGCATTGAAGGGTATATTTGGAAAATATATTATCGTAAGCAACCGTGAGATGTATATTGGTAATCCGTTGTCGATTGGTCTAGCAATCAACGACCGATTCGTAATGGGACAGTCCAATTCAAATCTTATTGTCGAGTTCAAGACGGATGCTTCAGATACGAATCTTCAGACTTTTGCTTTCAGGAACGAGCCAAAGAGAATGGTTTATTTTCTTGTGAATGATTATGGCGCAAACCGTAAGCTTAGAAATGAGTTCTTCTGGTACTGCAAGGTTCAGGAGTATTTGAGCCAGTATGCGTCAAATTCATCCGAGCAACGTACTAAGACGAACAACGAATTCCGTACCAGAGCTGCAGAGTTGTTGAATAGCAGTATCTATCCTGAATTCTGTAAGATTCTTGACACCTGCCCTGTCGTGGTCGGTCAGAGCGTTCTATCTGCAGGTATTCTTGGATCCAGAAAAGGAACCGAGCGATTTAAGACTGCACTTCAGGAACAGTGTAAGTCAGTATATCCTTGCGCATCCTATGTTTCAGGTCAGAATATCCCGGCAACAGCTGATGCTTTGAAAGCTAAGATCCTTAGGCCGATAGAACCTAACGAGTACAGTGCTATAAATCAACTCACTGATGCCGAGCAGGAAATCGAGAACCGTCTCAACCGGCAACCTGGGGACATGGTTCTTGGCGATCTGCTGGCTTGGTTCAATCAGGCTCCATATGGTTGGAACGAGATTGCGACAGCATATTTTGTCAACGAGCTTGTCCGTCGTCATAACAGGGCATTCTCATACAAGGGCAATCCCAATGTTGATAAAAAGACATTGGCCGAACAGATACTTAGAGACAGGAACAGTTTCACCATCACACCTGCACGTCAGATAAGTCAGCAACTTGTTCAGGACTTCACTAAGGCATGGAAAGATATCTTCAATGACTTTTCCAAGTCGTACCCTCTTGACAGTTCTGAACTGTTCAACATCTGCCATAATGATTCAGATTCACCACTCATTACTATTCAGAAGAACTATTCCGAAACTGCCGGAAAGTTGAGAAGCAATCATGCGGGTTCTTTGGCTGAAGAACTAGATAGAATGGTTTCAAGAGTCAGAGACGAGTGGTTTGCGGAACGTGATCCTGAGAAATTCTTCAGACTGGTCGTTGCACAACGAGAAGAGAGCATGAAAATGATGGATAGATGCAAGACAATTATCCAGTTTGCTTCAGGTCCGCAGATGGCAGCATTCAACAAATTCTATGAGTACGTCGAAAAGAACAAGGACAATTTTGATTTCATTTCCGACGATGAGGGAATAAAGTACGTCAACGATTTGAAAGGAATTCTTTCAGAGACGGATCCGATAAACAATTTGCCTGTATACAAGAAGCGGGTGGATGCGTTAAACAGGAAACTTGGTGACATCAAGAGCGTTTTGTCCGAGAAGATTCGTACTGCATATTCTGACGTGTTGGATGAACTCGAACAGTATGCGATATCTGTTGGCGTTTCTTTCGACAAGTCGTCATTCAGGAATTTTGTGGATGCAAAATGCACCACGGATAATCTCTATGCGCTCAAGAGCAATGCAAATGTGGATGGCTTCCGTGACAAGCTGTTGGAGGACATTAACAATAGAATTCCAGTGACTCCGTCATCTGTAGATCCCGAGACGCCGATTCAGGATAAGCCTCTGCCCAAGAAGATCAAACGCATTGCAGCTAAGGATATTTGCAAGGCGAAGAGGATTACGAGTATTGAAGAACTTAATGCTTATGTCGATTCTATCAGGCAGAACCTGATAGATGCTCTCGGAGACAATGACGAGATTCGTGTTTTATAATTTGGAAAGTCAATATCAATGAATACTGCGCCACTCAAGAGCTTTGCGATTCAGTCGCGTAATATACTGAAGCAAGGCGTATTAAATAAAATACTGGAACTTGGTTTCGATTTGGAGGGAAACGTACGTGTAAGTGATCCCTCAAGAATTCAAGGTGGATCCATATTTATGGATCAAATTAAGGATGAAGGGTTTTATGAGGCTTGGATGGAACTGAAATCCAAGATTGTCGCTCATGGAATCAAGGAAGTTTGTGAGGAAGCCGCATACACTTGGTTCAACAGGATGATTGCCATCCGCATAATGCAGAAGAATCATTTCATCGAACCGGTGATGGAGTATGTCAATGATGAGTCCAGAGTACCCGTGATCTTGGCACAGGCAAGGGCAGGAAGGATCACGATTCCTCTCAAAGCAAGTGTTGCGGAATCGCTTAACAGGCTTCTAGCAGACCCGACTCGTATAGATGAGCAGTTTAAACTTCTGATAGAAGCCTTCTGTGAGTCCAATCCGGTAATATTCAACTGCTTTGGAGGTATAGAAAAATTTGTTTCCATTCTTCTTCCTGACAATATCCTCTCAAAAGGAGGCTTTGTAGATTTATTGAACAGCACATCTTATCTTACCGATGAGGATTATACTAAGTCAGAACTGATAGGATGGTTGTATCAGTTCTATATTTCCGAGAAAAAAGACGAGGTGTTCGCCAGCAAGGCAAAAGTTGCGAAGGAGGACATCCCTGCCGCCACGCAGATTTTCACACCTAACTGGATTGTGAAATATATGGTCCAAAATACCATTGGACGCATATATCTGGACAATAATCCGGATTCTCCACTTGGCGATACCATGGAGTATCTCGTAAAAAATGACGAACGGACATCTGATGATGACATATTGAAGATAGACGACATTACAGACTACAAGATGATTGACCCTGCGTGTGGTTCGGGACATATCCTGAATGAGGGATTTGATCTTCTGTATGATATGTACATGGATGAGTTCTATTCTCCTAGAAAGGCAATCGAAAACATTTTCAGGAAAAACCTCATAGGCATTGACATTGACACCCGTGCAAAGCAGTTGGCGACATTTGCTCTTTTGATGAAAGCGGCTCAGAGGGACCGTTCTTTCCTGGATGCCAGAGTAATGCCTAGGGTTCTCGATATGCCTGAACCATTTGAATCATTATCGCATGAAGGCACATTGGAGAGTTACTTGACACATTATTTCTTGGGCGCAGATTCAGAGACAATCAAAGAAACTGTTGAAGCATTCGAACTGTTAAGGCAATCCAAGAATCTTGGCTCAATAATGAAGTTCGAGATATCGGATACCACCAGATACAAAATAAAGGCACGAACCGTCGAATGGGAGAATTCAGACTTTGTACCTGATGCGATAAAGGCCGTACTTCCATCAATGGATTTGATACTTGCTCTTACAGATAAGTATACGGCTGTAGTGGCTAATCCTCCGTATATGGGAGGCGGCAATATGAATAAGGAACTCAGCAAGTATGTTGAATCCAATTATAAGGAAGGAAAAGCGGATCTTTTCTCTGTATTTATGCTGCTTTCTGAAAAGTTGCTTACAGAGAAGGGAAAATACGGAATGCTTAATATGCAATCTTGGATGTTCTTAACATCTTTTGAAGAATTAAGAAAAAATCTCATTAAAAGATCTACAATTGATTCCCTCTTGCATCTTGGCCCTAGAACTTTTGATGAACTTGCAGGAGAAGTTGTTCAAAGTGTTGCCTTTGTGGTAAGTAAGTCAAAGAGTACTCAACAAGGTGTCTATTTCCGTTTGCTTGGTGGCAAAAACTGTATAGAGAAAGAAGAATTGTTTAAGAATTATAATAATGGAAAATCTTCTTTAATCTGCTATGTTAACGTCGTTCAATCAAAATTTTATAACATACCAGGTTGTCCGATTGCATATTGGGTAAATAAATCCATATGCGATATGTTTAGCATGGATTCGTTTGATAAATATTTTCGCGCTAGACATGGATTACTAACTGGCCACGACAAAGATATGGTCAGAAATTGGACTGAGGTTTCCCGTAATTTAATATCGTTTGACTCTAAATCATCATTGGATTTTCATTCAAAGAGTCCCATCTATGCTCCTCTTTTAAAGGGAGGAGCTTTTAGAAAATGGTATGGAAACATGGATACGGTAGTAAAATATGACGAGGCGACTCTTGAGTATATGAAAAAATACCCAAACTTTGTACTAAAAAGTGAGGAATACTATTTTAAAGAAGGTTTAACCTGGACCCTTGAATTACACAATGGCAACATGAGCATTAGATATATGCCTCGTGGTGTGATTTTTTCTAATCGAGGTGCGTCTGCCTTTGGAAAAAATCTGGATGAATCTATCAAATTATTAGGTTTCCTTTCCAGCAAAGTTGCTTCATATTTTTTTGCCATATTAAGCCCAACCTTATCAATTAGTGCAGGTACATTTAATAGAATTCCTATAATTCGTAAAGAAGAATGGAATGAAAATATTGTGCAGAAAAATATTGAAATTGGAAAGCAAGACTGGGATGCCCACGAAACCTCATGGAATTTCCAGTGTAATGAATTGCTGTCTATTGACTCGGATACGTACATAGATAATATCAATTACGAAATCGAGAAGCATTTCGAGGAGACGGGCGAGCATATTTGCATCGCCCCTGCTGCACCACAATTGGACAGTCTTGAATGGCGCATGGAGCAATACAAGACGAAATGGGAGCGCAATTTCATGCAACTTCACAAGAATGAAGAGGAGCTGAACCGCCAGTTCATAGACATCTATGGGTTGCAAGACGAGTTGACTCCAGATGTTCCTTTCAACGAAATCACAATCCTTCAGCAAGGCGAGATTTCCATAGAGAATAATGCTATTGTATGGAACGACGACGTCGTTATCAGGCAACTGATAAGTTATGCTGTTGGCTGCTGGATGGGTCGCTATCGTCTGGATAAGCCTGGTCTAAATATCGCGTACTATCCAGATGACAAGGAAATCTGTTCATATCAATATAATGGCAAATCGTTCACTATTGATGATGATGGCATAATCCCTCTCATGGGTGGTGAGAATCCTTTCGAAGACGACAATGCCATTCAGAAGATGGTGAACTTTGTTCACATCATTTTCTGGGATGAGCGTCTTACTGAGAATCTTAATTTTATCGAACATAGCCTCGGGAAGAGCATCGAGGATTATCTGACAAAGGACTTTTGGAAAGATCACAAGAAGATGTATCAGAACCGACCTATCTACTGGTTATTCAGTTCCAAGAAGGGTGCGTTCCAAGTACTCGTATATATGCATCGAATGAATCCTTATACGGCTGAGAAGGTTCGTACCAAGTATCTTCTTCCATATATCGAGTATCTGCAGACTCGCATTCAACAGGATAATGAACGTGGTGCAGATCTCACCACAATTGAGAGGAAAAACCTCACAAAGATGGAAGCGGCTCTTGTCGAATGTCAGGAATATCACGACAGACTCCACTCCATTGCTGACAAGCAGATTAATTTCGATCTTGATGACGGCGTCGTAGTGAACTACGCTAAATTTGGTGACGTATTGGCAAAGATTAAGTAAAATGATACAAGATAAGATCTACTCATATTTTGACAGAAATCCGCAGCTGCATGTGCTTTTCATATTTGACAGTATGGGGTACATTGCAGCTGAACTCGAGGGGCTGGACTGGAGGCCTAACTACCATTTGGAGATATTCCTTGGAGATTGGTTCACAGTCAAATATCGACTTGCACATGATTGGAAAGACGAGAAGATTATTCTCGTATTCAAGGAGATGCCAGACCCGTCCACTGGCGGCGCTGACTCTTCGTTCCCGCTTTATGGTGAAATGAAAGCCAACATGGTTTATAACGAAGAGGATTATGTCGCCTTTATGCAACTGAAGGGCATTAAATCCAATTTTGCTCCTTTTATTGCTCGTCATGTTGCGGAGATGCAGATGACTAAATATGACAGGATTCTTTCAGAGTACTACTCTCCAGGTGTGTTTTCCGTTGACATATGCAATAGGGCGTTAATTTCCGGTTACATGGGGATGTCAAAACTCTTGTCCTGGGAGGATATCCTCATCAAACTCGTATGCCTGTGTGGTATAGAATCCGAATCGGGCAAACGTGATACGTTTATCCGCCTGTTGAAAAACAATACGGATGCTTTGACAGCCTTGTCCGAAAAGATGGTCTCCATAGCAGGCTATCCTATCAACATTGAGACGGATGCAAGATTGAATAAATTTGCGGAATCGTTCAAGTATAATGCAATAATTCAAGGAATTCCAGTCGTAGCTGCCGATGACTACAAAGGGTACAGGATAGACGATGCCGTAGTCCTTCAGAGGCTTAACAGCCTTCGTGAATATGCGACAGGACATTCAATATTGGCTGACCAGTTCATGACCGCTATCAGCAATCTGTCATCTTCAATCAAAGAGGAGAACATAATCAAATGGTATGGGCCGGATGCCGAGTATTCTTTTGTCACGGAGGCTCTCTGTTATCCCGTCATCAAAAGTCTTGTAGAAGAACGGGCATTCATTGCGCCTGTAGAGATTAACAAAAGACTACGCTCGTTGTCTTTGCGTCTTCCGGTGGACTCCAAGCTGCAGCCTGTAATCAGTTTTCTGTCAAATGCCTGCTATATGCTTGAGAAAATTCAAGCGATGGGAACTTACAAATTGAGGACACCTCTTGATTATGTAAACAAATACACAACAGAATTCTATCTGATTGATACTTACTATCGTTTTTCCGTGGATGTGTTCTCCGACATAGAACCGATTATTCCAATCTATGATTGTATTCTTTCGTTCAAGAAACATCTGGATGACGAATACTCCAAGCAGTGCAACCTCTTCAACCTGGAATGGATTAATTGTGTCAATGAAAGCGGCGTTTCATTATCAAAAATGGAAGGCGTACTTCATCAACAGAACTTCTACGATGACAAGTTAAAAGGTGGCAATGTCAAGAGAGTAGTAATCATCAGCGATGCACTTAGGTATGAAGCCGCAGTAGAAATACTTAACGGACTTGGGAAGGACAGACACGATGCCAAGTTGGAATCGGCTCTATCTATTCTTCCTACTGAAACTAAATACAGCAAGGTTACATTGTTGCCGCATAAATCTCTCCAATACAATGAGGGAACGTTGATGGTCGATGGTGAAGACCTGAACTCTATTGATAAGCGCAGCGCTCATTTGAAGAAATATGAACCGAATGCCTTATGTGTGGACTACAATGAACTTGACAAGCTGTCTTCAACGCAGAAACGAGAACTTTTCAAGAGCCCTTTGGTATATATTTTCCATAATACAATAGATTCCATTTCTCACGACAATCCAGCGAAGACAACCCGGGCTTGCAAAGAAGCCGTTTCCGAAATCAAAAAACTGGTGCCGTCTCTTCACGCGACATATAATGTAGCAAACGTCTATGTAACAAGCGACCATGGTTTCCTTTTTAATGACATCAGGTTCGAAGAAAAGGACAAACATAAAATAGCTGACACTTACGATGAGCGTAAGACAAGATATTATATCACCGATGATAATTCTCCAGTACTTGGAATTTCAAAGTTTCCTATGGAGTCTGTATCAGCCATGAGCGGTTCAGGCAAGTATGTAGCTGTACCTGATGGGACCAATAGGCTATATGCAGAAGGCGGCGGATATCAGTTCGCGCATGGAGGCGCTTCACTGCAGGAGATGATTATACCGATTTTATACAGCCACAACCAGAAGGAGGGCGCGAAGCCTAAAGTTGGCATGACTCTTATTGGTTCCGCTCTCAGCATCATATCAAGTCGGTTAAAATTCAATCTGATTCAGGATCAGGCTGTCTCTGAAGACTATCGTGAGAGGACAATCGTGTGCGGCATATATGAGGGGAAGGATCTTCTCACAACAGAGAAGGAAATTCTCCTTAACAGCAGTGACGTTAACCCTCAGAACAGATTATCAACCGTGGAACTTGTTCTCAGCAAATCCCCAGCAGGCGGTTTGCTTGAATTGAGAATATTCGATGTGGAAGATAAACTCAATCCTATTGCAAAGGCGACGGTAACGAATAAGACTTTAATCGAACAGGACTTTTAATAATATGACGCTTCAAGAAAAAATATTGGAAGCCTTCCAGGGGAAGGTCGTTAGAAAGGATTTGGCATTTCAGGTCAAAGGAAATCTTCCGGTACCGACGTATGTTCTTGAATACTTGCTGGGACAATATTGTGCCAGCGACGACGAGCAGATAATCGAAGAAGGGCTTGAGAAGGTAAAGACCGTGATTCGCAACAACTATGTGAATAGGGCGGATGCCGAGATTGTCAAAGGAAAGATCCACGAGGCTGGAAGGTATCGTGTCATTGATAAGGTTTCTGTTTCATTGAACGAAAAAATGGATTGCTATGTTGCGTCCTTTGCCAACCTCGGATTGTCCGGAATTCCAATAGCTACAAATTACGTTACGGCTAACGAGAAATTGTTGTCTGGAAATGGCGTATGGTGTATCGTGACAATCGGATACATACCTGGAGAAGACATTAAGATTCATTGGGAAATTCAGACGCTGAAGCCTATCCAGATTTCAAACGTGGATATTCAGGAATATATAGCACAGCGGAAGAAGTTTACCACAGATGAATGGATTGACTTCCTCGTGCATACGGTAGGTCTCAATCCGGAAAAACTCAATCGGAGGGAGAAATTCATTGTCTTGGCCCGTCTGATGCCTCATATCGAGAATAACTTCAATTTCATGGAACTGGGCCCTAAGGGCACGGGCAAGTCTCATGTCTTTCAGGAACTTTCTCCTTATGGAGTCCTTGTCAGCGGCGGAGACGTCACTTCTGCACGTCTGTTCGTGAAGATGTCAGGGAACAAGGAAATTCTCGGACTCGTAGGTTATTGGGATGTGGTAGCATGGGACGAATACGAGCAGCAGAAAGGAAAGTCAGTTGATCCGGTACTCATAGACACGATGCAGAACTATCTGGCAAACAAATCCTTCAATCGTGGCGGCAACCCACACGAGGCCAGCGCTTCAATAAGTTTTGTTGGTAACACGAAGCATACCGTCAGCTATATGCTTGAGCATTCTCATCTGTTCGAGTCAATTCCCACTGCATTTATAAAGGGGGCATTCCTTGACCGTATTCATCTGTACAATCCCGGATGGGAGGTGAAGATGTTGAAAAAGGACAGCTTCAGTTCCGACTATGGTCTCATAACTGATTATATCGCCGCGATACTTCATGAGCTTCGCAATATTGATTATTCGGGAGACCTTAAGAAGTATGTCAAGTTTGACGGATCACTTTCGGAAAGAGACCATCTTGCAATCCGCAAGACTTTTTCAGGTATGATCAAACTGTTGTACCCTGACGGAAATTACACTTGTGATGAGGCGTTGGAGATTATAGATTTCGCCGCTGAATGTCGTAAGCGAGTAAAAGATCAGCTTTATATCATCGATGAAACATTCAATGCAGAACCGGCAAAATTTGAATATCAGGTATTAAAGACTGGAGATACGAGGCTTGTGAAGACCCTGGAAGAATTGAACTATCGACCACAGTCTGATGAAATCAAGGTCGAGGAAAGAGCATCCATGCAAATGGAACCTGAAATTCAAGAAAGGCAAAAGCGTCAAATCGCTAGTGGTTGCTCGCTGGTGTCATCAATCAGAAGCATACGAATGAATCAGACAGGTGTATCTTATGATAGTCTCTTTGGAGAATATCTGCAATCAGCCAAGACTATCACTCTTGTAGATCCATTTATCCGATATCCCTATCAGATCAGCAACTTCCTGGAGTTTATTCAATGCGCAAGAAAGAATTGTCTAACACCAGAAGAACTTGTTATCCATTTGTCAACGCAGAATGATGATGACAAAATCCCAGAGATGATAGATATTTTTGATGACATTAAGGATGATTTGTCAGAACACGGCATTGAATTTACCTATGATTTCAATGCCGACCACGACAGGTACATTGACCTTGATAATGGATGGAGAATCAGTCTCGGACGAGGTCTTGATATTTATGAGAAATACGGAAGATTTAGTCTGGATTCCATAAATCAGGATGAACGCCGTTGTAAGGAATTCAATGTTACCTACAACCGTAGAGAAGATCTCAGCGATTGACGGATTAGTTGGAAATAAATATCTAAAATATTGAATAGAGTGCAAGGCAGATACAAAATAGTGACACTATGCGGCAGCACGCGATTCAAGGATGACTTCTTTCGCGTGCAGAAGGAACTCACCCTTGAAGGGAATATCGTCATTTCCGTCGGTCTCTTCGGACACAGCGGAGATGACGAGGTGTGGACAGCTGGGACCAAGGAAATGCTGGATGATATGCACTTCTCCAAGATTGACATGGCTGACGAGATTTTCGTTGTCAATCCTGGCGGATATGTAGGAGAAAGCGCCGCACGGGAGATTGGCTATGCATTGAGTTGCGGAAAATCTGTGCGCTCTCTTTGCCCTCTGCCTCTGGAACGGTATAGTGCAAAGGAAATCGATTCGCAAGAACTCCGGCTGAGGACAGATGCGGAAACAATGAGAAATCATCAGGCGGATATTTCTAAAAGAGTATGGGATAGGGCAAAAGAAAGGCACCTTATGACTGGGCAGAATTCGGATAATGTGTGGCCTATTACTGATGGAGTCGCTGATATCGCATCCTATCTTGCAACAATGCCAAAAGTGATGATTGTCTTGAAAGAGCCTTATGACGATACGGCCAAAGACGATCAGGGACGTATAATCCCTTATGGTGGAGGATGGGATTTCCCACAATTACTGAGGGCACAATCCGCGGCTCACGTATGGCCGAATAGAACCTGGCAACGAGTAATCTATGCAATTTATGGATTTCGCAATGGCAAGCATTATAACGAAATGGATTACATTAGAAATGACCCGGAGATGGGAGATGTTCTGTTGGATACATGCTGGATTAACCTGAGCAAGATGCCCGGATTGACGAGTTCATCAGATAACAAGTGGAAGAATGCTTTTGATGACAATTGGAATGATATATTTGTTGAACAAGTCAAGCTATACAATCCCGATGTCATTATCTTCGGAGGGACTTTCGACCTTGCGGGGTCTTACGTAATGGACAATCAGATTAATGGCGAAATCGTGTGGTCGGGTGATAGACAATTGAGTTTGATAAAGTATCGCCATAAGGACAGATTGATCCTTGCGGCAGCTCATCCTGGCATCAGACATAACGTCGACTTTTGGGTAAACTCCATAATAGACGCTCTTAATGATTTTTCAAAAAGCGTCTAGTAATTTACGATGTTCTTTGGATCAAATGAAACCTACAACCGCATGCAGATCATCGTAAAACTTAAGCAGGCTGGATAAGAAATAATGATATGGCACTTTATTCTAGAATAGCAAACGTGCTTCGCAAGCCGGACAAATGCCCTGTCTGCAGAGAGCCTGTTTGGGATATTGTCTATGGGACTGGCGATATAACTGAGGTGGAGTTCCTCTATCAGTATCGTAAGAACTCAAGCATGGGAGGAGAAAGGATACCGCGCAGGCCGCCCATGTAGGAATGCTCCTGCGGATGCCTGCGGTTCCGGAAGGTCAATGCTGACGGGATAGATGCAAAGGTGAAGATCAAGATGCTGAAGGATATGCGTCCTGCTTCGTTGACTAAGATCTGCTGGTAAACGATTCAGTGCAGCGAGGCTCTCAATAAAGGTAGGATGGACATGGTTCATCTATGTATGGTAAACGTGATTACTGACTGCGATGAGAAGACTGTCCTGAAGATAAGTGGCGTGAGTGAAAGCGATGCTATGGCAACTGCAATGAGACTCATAAATGGAGGTGGGCTCGGGCTCAAAGAAACTTCTGCAAGTCCTTCAATGTGACTGAAGTTGAGAAATGAGTAGTTTGCGGCGAGTTTATCTCCGGAGTGAATTTCCTCAAGGACTTCTGTGCTAGCATACGCAATTTTATCAGCGAGCGCTCCGACTCATACGAGAATGAACTGATTAAGGCCGGGGAAAAGACCTCCGTGAAGGTCTATGCCATCATTTGTATTTCAACAGGTATTCAGCAAAAAGTTTTCTCTGTTTTTCGTTAAATGCGGCAATATATTGCAGTATTGCCAAACTTAACGTGTTTTTTACAGCCTATATGAAAATTGCTAACATCATACTGAATTATCTCCTCTTCTCACGTATAGAGCGTTTGCTTTGAACAGATTCAGTCGTCTAACTATGTATCTACTATTTATTGATGTAACGCCGCGTAAAAATCTAATATCTTTGTAAAAAACACGATGTATATTGCGTTTTATGAAACTTTATCAGTTTTATTTTATTATCTTTGCATTCAATATATATTAATTCAGCAATGGAACAGAAATTAAATCGTATAAAAGTGATGCTTGTTGAAAAGGGCAAGACGAGCAAATGGCTATCAGAGCAGGTCGGCAAAGACCCTGCTACGGTTAGCAAATGGTGCACCAACGGAGCACAGCCTACTCTTGCCACCATGATGAAAATTGCTCAACTTCTTGAATGCAATCTTGATGACTTAGTTCGTTTCGAGGCATTGGAAGAAGAATAACGCATCAGAAAATCTAAGTTATTAAGGCCTTATTAAAATACAGAAGGAGCGATAGGGTTAGGCCGTAGTAAAGGGATAAATTACATAAAGTAACGATAGCCTAGCGTTTTAAAGAAATTAATATGTATTAGTGTATCCGTAAATACGCCTGATACGGCATAACCGAGTGCTCGTTTATGCTGGATAAGGTCAAAATAAGATGGTAGAATATAATTAAATCCAAGTGAAATATATGTCAACTGACGATATAAAAACAATACTTGCCATTGGTGAGAACACAGAGATAGAGTTTAAACAATCTCAGATGAAATTGGCGCGTTCTGTATACGAAAGCATTTGTGCCTTCCTAAACCGAAGAGGTGGGCATATCGTTTTGGGAGCCGACAACAATGGAAAAATTTTTGGCGTAAGTGACGAAAGCTTACAGGAACAGCTAGATACCCTCGCCAAGGATATGAATAACCCTCAATTGTTTAAACCTACATATTATCTCGATTTCAAAACTCTTAAATTGGATGGTTTGAACCTAATTCATTGCTATGTGCCTGAGAGTACCCAAGCACACACATACAAAGGCGAATACTACGACCGCAATCGTGATGGTGATTTCATACTTCGCAGCACAGAGCAGATTGCCAACCTCTTCATCCGCAAGAGCAAACTCAAGACAGAAGACCGGGTCTATCCCGTTTTTGGGGTAAAAGACCTCGATGAGGAAGCAATGGAATATATGCGCCTCATGATTAAGTCAGACAATCCTGATCACGAGTGGCTGAAAATGGACAATGGAGCTATGTTGCGTTCGGGACAGATGATAATGGTCGATCCAGATACGGGCAAGGAAGGCATAACATTGGCAGCTATCCTACTTTTCGGCAAAAGGAACACAATAGCCAGCGTTTTACCACAATATTGTATTGACCTCTTATGTAGGGTACAGAATACAGAACTTTATGACGATCGCATTCAGGTTAAGGAGAACCTTATGGTCGCATATCGTCAGATGATGGCGTTCATCCAAAAGCATTTGCCTGAGAAACCCTATATAGAAGGAATGCAGAGGTTCTCTTTGAGAGATAAAATTATGCGAGAGGTATGTCTCAATATGCTTATCCATAGAGAGTATTCTAGTGCATATCCAACCACACTGACCATCTGGAACGACAGAATAGAGACAGAAAACTGGAACGTGCCATATGTATACGGACGCATTGACCTGCAGACCCTAAAACCCCACCGCAAAAATCCGATCATAGCAAACGTCTTCTCACAGATGGGCATAGTAGAAGAATTGGGTAGCGGAACCAAAAAGATGTTCAAGTATACGCCCCTCTTTTCTGACGGTAAAGAACCGATGATTGAGGAGCAGGATGTGTATAGAATCACAATCCCTTATGCAGGAATAACCGATAACAACGGACAAGAAACCGACAAGAAACCGACAAGAACCGACATGAAACCGGCAACAACCGACAATGAACGGAAAGTATTGGAATTATTGAGTGAAGGTACTCATCCATTGGTGGATTTGATGGCGGTTTGTGGCTATAAAGACAAGGAGAGTTTCCGAAAGTCTGTTTTGAATCCAATGCTAGAGCGAGGTTGGGTAAATATGACCCACCCTGAAAACTTGAGGCATCGATACCAAAAATACTTCTTGACAGATATGGGTAATAGTATACTTTGAGACATTAGAATGTGGTAATACACGTTAAATTCTTTTTATATCTTCATATACTAATACAATAGTTCGTTAAATACGGCAATATATTGCAACATTGCCAAACTTAACGTGTTTTTGCAGCCTATTGGCGATGATGTCAGGAATATTTACAAAAACTATCAAGGAGAAATATCCCTATACCAGGTTTCGCCTGTGGCAGCCCCGGAAGAGTTCTGGAATGTGCTTGGATTATAACAACCTAAGTCAATGTTGCGGTGAAGATAGAAGAAGCCATATTATATGTTCTTGCGGAGCGTAACGGAGGTTTACGCACAGAGCAGATTGCGGATATTATCAATAACAAGCGGCTATGTGTCCTCAAGGATGGTCAGCCGGTCACTTCAGCACAAGTATATGCTGTAGTGATGCATCATCCAGAAACTTTCGTTAAATCAGAAGGGCGAATTATGCTACTTATATAGCCTTCAAAGGCATTTTTATCCTATTTTCTGGCGATGCCTTTCGAGAAAAATCGTTACCTTTGTTACAACGAACAATATTAAAATACGACGAATATGAAAGAGACAATCGCAAAGATTAACGAGGTTATGGCCGTTCTTCAGGCTGAACTCGCAAAGGCAGCAGAAGGAAACAAGGCAGCTGCTGCACGCGCACGCAAAGCAACACTCGAACTCGAGAAACTCGGAAAAGAGTTCCGCAAACAGTCTATCGCCGAACTCAAGTAGTCAGGCAAGACGCAAATACGACAGTTCCCACAAGACGATTGTTTTGCGGGAACTGTCGTATTTTATCTTGACAAGATATAGCGCAACGCCTCCAATGGATGATATAACATCATTCTCGGACCGCTGAACCTCATCACCTCGCGTATCTTCTCTCGCATGTCCGGACGGTAGCAATGGACGGGGCATTTATGGCACTTGGTCTTCCCGTCTCCGAACTTGCACCTGTCCAGTCTCGCGGTCGCGTATATCAGCAACTCCCGGCACTCCTCACAAAGTTCTTGTTTTTCGTGCTTTTTAAGGCACCACAATTTAATCATGTGTCGTACTGTGGTCTTCTCCCACTCTGTTCTTTTCATCGCTAAATATGGCCCGTTTTGGCGGTTAATCTTCAAGTTCCTTGATGACGACACACGGATTGCCCACAGCGACGCAATGGGAAGGAATGTCTTTAACGACTACGCTTCCGGCTCCGATGGTGCTGCCTTCACCGATTGTCACTCCGTGAAGAATTGTCACATTGCCGCCTATCCAGCAGTTTCCGCCTATGGTCACAGGCTTGGCCCATTCCTCCCTCGTGTTGCGTTCTTTCGGGTCCGTGCTGTGGCAGGCCGTATAGATGCCGACATTCGGCCCGATGAAGACATCGTCGCCGATTGTAACTGGAGCCTCGTCAAGGACGACGAAATTGAAGTTGGCAAAGAACCTCCTGCCGACCTTGATATGCTTCCCGTAGTCACAATGGAATGGCGGGTTTATGAATGTGTCGTCATCGGCCTCACCAAGGATCTGCTTCAGTTTCTCATTCCTTGCCTTGAAATCAGTAGGCCTTATCTGATTGTATTCCCAGCATAGTTCCGAACAGGCATGCAGGTCCTTCAGAAGAGAAGGATCCACTGCGTTGTAAATCTCACCGCCGAGCATCTTTTCGTATTCTGTCATTATTTTGATTCGTTTGGATGCTAAGATAATGATTTTTGACATAACCTGCATCCTTCCCACGTCGCCGCCGTCAACGGTGCTGCGCATCCCATAGAAAAATCTCCAGACCTCCGGCTCGTATTTTTCTTCGGGCAGGCCGTTGCCGTTGCTTTGCTCCGGCTATATCAGGCATCCGGAAATTCTTCCCCTTCAGGGGCGATTCTCAGCCCCAGGCGAGAATTCCGGCTGCGAAGTTAAGCCGGTCCGCCGCTTTTGAAGGAACTTGCTTTTGAGAAAGGAAAGTTTGGCTTTCCATTGTTTCGAGTCCCCGCCGGCCGCGATGGTCCGCTGGGGACTTTTCTTTTTGTGCGCAACTTTTTTCTTTTCGGGAAGGGTTACCTTCCGGGTTACGGGAAAAGGGACGGACAGTCCATTTTCCCCTTCTCCCTTATGTCCTTTCAGCACTCAAAATTACAGACAATAGTATATACTTATTAATTAGTAGGCTTATTAATATACTATACCTTGTTTTGCGGGTCGTTGCAAGTGATTGACGCATCGAGGCTTACAAGGATGCTCTTGAGAAAAAATATGACAAATTACACGAGGTTGTATGACAAATTACACGAGGTCGCCCGTTTTCAGTATGACAAATTACACGAGGTTTTTCGGGGTTGAAAAATGCTTGCGAAAAGCAGTTTTCTCATGGGGATTGGTAGGAAATTGGTAAGGACTGATGTGAAATGCCAGTATATTCCGCATAACGACGTCAGCGGCCATACAAATCCGTATGAACCCACAGGTAATTATGACAAATTACACGAGGTTCCGGACAAGTCCGCACGGGTGCGTCAGAGTCCGTAGTCGTCCATAAGGCCACGGATCGAGGCGATGAGATGTGCGATGCGCTCCTTGCGGACTTTCTCCCTGGCGATCCGGTCAAGACCGTCATCCGGGATGCGCTCGCATGTCTTCTCCCACTTGTGAGACAGTTCCGCCATCACCGCCGGCACCCGTGAGGCCCTGTAGAGCAGGTCGAGGTGCGGCTTCATCTCGCTTTTTCTCATGTGCGCCTCGTCCGTAAGGAAAGACTTCATCCGGGCCTCCGGCCAGAGGACATACTTTCTCGTAAGCTCCCGGGCCGAAGATATTGCGCCGTTCCGCAGCACCTTGAAGACGAGTATCCTCTGTTTCGGATCCGAGGCCCCCTTCTCCACGGCGCAGTCGATGACGAGGTCGGTCTTGTCGTTTATCTCCTTTACGAGCGGCTTCACTATCCTCCTGGAGAGGTCCGCAATCAGAGGGTACTTGTCAGTTATGCAGAACATCTCCTTGAAGTGTCCTGTCTCCATGCGGTAGACAGTACCGGCATCCAGATTGCAGAGGATCTCATAGACGCGCTTGGCATAGATCGACGTCAGGGCCATGCAGTCTGCCTCGATGAACTTGTGGAATCCATACGAGGCGTCGAATATCGTCTCAAGCATTGAACGCGTCATCGAGAAGGTTACTATGGAGTTGCGGCCGTCGGCGCCCTCCAGGGGCGAGAGCGTCTCCGGATCGTTGATGACACCGGTATTGGTGGTGTGGCGCATCCCGTCGCTGGAGTCCACGAATGTGAACCGGCACTCCGCCAGAGCGTGGAGCGCCGCCTCTATCTCACGATAGAACCTGCCGTCCGTCCTGCGCCCCTTGATGAAGAACTGCATAGGTATCGTGAAGATATACTTGCTCTGGAGAAGACGGTTCACCGGATGGCTGATTTTCGAGACCGACACGTCGCCGTAGTCCGTGTGTATGACCGCACGGTCGTCTATGGCATCGACGCTGACCGGCCCGCTGAGCTTCTGCCCCTCCGTCACGAACTGGAAGAGCGCCACGATGGCGTTCTTGATGTCCTCTCCCAATGGCGGAAGTTTGTAGTGGGCGCGTATGAAACTGCCTCCGGCGACCATCATCTTTCCGGACTGGCCGTCCTGACCTGTCTGCTTCTTTTTGGCCGTCCCTTTATCTTCTTCCTTCTTCATGATAACGAAATGCATTCAGTTAATTTACCATAACAATACAAATAAAGCATAAATATAATACATTACGAAATTTATTTGTACATTTGCTTCCGAAGGAGAGTGAGAGACTGACACTAAGCGAATGTGCAAGGAGTGTCGATGTGTACCACCCGTGTGTACACAAACGACCCGGTCCTCGGGGGCTCGGACCTCCTTGCCGCCACGGATGGCGGGAATGCAGGAGCGTCTCCGAAGTCGCGCTCCGAATGAACGGAAAATGAAAACAACGATTGAGATATGGGAATAGTGAAAGACGAGAGCCGCCGCAAGAGCTGCGACCTCCATGTGCGGCTTACTGATGCCGACATGCAGACCGTGAGGAGCAACTGCCGCATAGCCGGATACCGCTCGCTGAGCCGGTTCGTGAGAATGCGGCTTACCTCTTCATGTATGCCGAGGAGGACCGCCGTACAGGAAAACGCTGCTGGCAACGTGCCCGACTGGATGCAGGCTCAGATTGAGAAGCTGGCGCTGCAGGTCCGTGGCGTGGCGAAGAACTACAACCAGTCGGTTACCGTGATGAACACCCTAGTCAGGCACGTCGCCGACAGGGACTCCCAGAGGATGATCATCCGCAGGGCCGCGAGGCTGGATGCCCTGACGCACGAACTCGTCGGCATCCTCCAGGACATACGCGGCACCGTGGGCGAACTGAAGGAGAGCCTCAGTCAGCAGGAAGGACTCAAAGAACTTGAAGAACTTAATCAAGCAAATTAACTCATACACCATAATTATCTTATGCAGGTCATATCAGTCATCGGTCATGTCGCAGGTAAACTGGAGGAGGTCGAGTCCGCCGGCCGCCGCTTCCTGAGGTTCAGGGTCAAGGCGGACGGCAACGCGGACGGTTCGGAGTTCGTCTACACGGTAGTCACTTCCAGGATCGCCCTTCAGGAGAAACTCTATCCGAAGGCGGACGTCTATGTCTCCGGCCACCTTACCATCTCCTCCGGACAGAACAATGCGGCCACGATCCAGGCGCTGGTGATACAGGTGATGGAGCCTGCAAGGAAGACGGCGGAGGAATTGAACATGGAGCATTTCGTCAACAGGATACAGCTGCAGGACATATGATAGTCGAGATACACAAGTCATCGTCCTCGATGTCGGGGACCCTTCAGTACAATGAGAACAAGGTGAGGGCCGGCGTGGCGTCAATCCTCTGCTGTCATGGCGTAGGCTCGACGGAGATCCCCGTCATCAACCGCCTGTTCGAGGACAGGGAGAGGCTGTCACTGCGTGAGGCTCAGCACCTGTCGTTCCAGATGTCGGTCAATCCCGGACCCGGAGACGGCATAAGGGAGGAGAGGATACCGGAGTTCGTCAAGGAGCTGATGGAAGGGCTGGGCTACGGGGAGCAGCCGTGGGTAATCTTCCGCCACGAGGACACGGGGCGCGTCCACTACCACGTCGTATCCACCAGGATCGACTCCGAAGGCAGGAAGATTCGCGACTACTACGAGAAGAGGGCCTGCGACAGGCTGGTGAAGGGACTTCAGGAGAAGTACGGCTATGTCAAGGGCAGAGGGACCAAAAAGACCGAAGGCGCGAATGTGACGATTCCCGTATTCCACTACGGAGCGGGTGATGTGGTCAGGATGATGGAGGACTGCCTGCGCCACTCCCTGACCTACAGGTTCACAACCGGAAGGCAGTTCGCAGAAGTCCTGCGCTGCCACGGAGTCCTCGTCCGCGAGGGGCTCGGAAAGGATGACCTCAAGGTGCACCTTTCGTTTCAGGGGCTCGGCGATGACGGCAGGCCGTGCACGGCATCCGTGAGCGACGTGAAGATGAGCCTTGACGTGATGAAGGCGGTGGACGAGAGGATTGAAGAGTGTGACGGTCTGGATGTCAGGCGGGAGAAGGCCGGCCTTCTGAAGAAGGTGTCCTCCGCGCTTGAGAAGTGCGGCGACATTCCGTCACTTGTCAGGACATTGAAACCGCAGGGCGTGGATCTGGTCATATACCGCGACAAGGAAGGCATCCCGCGGGGCTCCACCCTGATCGACCATACGTCGGCCTGCGTCTTCAAGGGTTCCGAGCTGTCGAGGTCCGTCGGAACCGCCATCCTGGAACTTCCGGAGAGCGGCCCGACGCATGATGGAGAAACTAATGACAGGACTAAATCGTCAGGGACCGCTGCGGCGGAATCCTTCAACAGCGGCGTGAGCGAGGCGCTCTCGGTGCTGTTTGACGCTGTCCTCAGCGTAGAATGCGGCAGCACGGGAAGAGACCCTGATGAGTCTGACAACAAGAGGAAGAGAAGAAACAAAAGGAGAATGATATGAAGATTGACATGGAAAAGACCAAAGCCCTCATGGAGCAGGTCGAACTCTGGCTGAAGAGCAGCGAGAATGAAATTCGGATGGACCTGACCTTGTGCAAGACCGGAACGCCGGACACCTTCAAGGTCAGGTATGACGCGGACAGGATCGGTCTGCTCGTCCTCATGCTCGAGACGGATGCCGACCTCTGCGACGTCGCATACTCGGCCATGCTGAAGTATTTCGCCGACATGGGCGATCAGGAAAGGGAGGCATCGCTCCGGGAGTTCGCCACGCTCTGCCGGGAGATCCACAGGCACATGGAGGCGGAACTGTCCAAGGGCGGGAGAAGTGAAATCGACAGGAACAAACTCTACAATTGAGCCATGGCCATAAGACCCGAATACGAGAAGGCGTATTCCTCATTCATCGTGATGGGCATTTTCGTCCTGGCGGTGAACATATACTACTATGCGTATCCGCTATGGGACTCAATGGGCATGACGCATCCCATAGCCGTGAAGATGTTCCTGAAGATGCGCAGGGCAGGATACTTTGCCTCGCCGCTGTACACGAAGGGACTGGCGCTGATGCTCAGCCTGCTTACCGTGATGACGCGTCACGGCAGGAGAAACAGCCTACCGTGGTGGCGGATCTCGATTGTCGCCGTTTCGGGAGTCTTCCTGTATTTCTTTCCGTTCGGCAATCCGGCCGTCTATACGGCGGCCTCGGCAGTCGGGTACTTGACGGTCATTCTCGGCGCATCCCTCTCCCTGTACAAGCTGACCGGGTTCATCAAGAAGCGCAACGACTTCAAGGAGACGTTCCTGCAGTGCGAAAAGAAGATCGACACGGAATTCTCCGTCAACCTCCAGACGCGCTACCAGTACAAGGGCAAGCAGCATACGGGATGGATCAATGTCGTCAATCCCTTCCGCGGCACGATGGTCCTCGGGACTCCAGGCTCAGGAAAGTCCTTCTCAGTGTATCTGCCTTTCATGGAGCAGATGATACGCAAGGGATATACCATGTTCGTGTATGACTACAAGTACCCTTCGCTCACGTTTGACGTATACAACATGCTTCTGCAGAACATCGGCTGCTATGACAGGATGAACCTGAAGCGTCCGATGTTCTGTGTGGTCAATTTCAAGGACCCCAGGTATTCTTTGCGCTGCAATCCTCTGAATCCACAGTATATAACGAGCCTCACGGACTGCACGGAGATTGCAGACGTGATAATGAAGAACCTTGTGGAGACCGACAAGAAGGACTTCTTCACGCAGTCCGCGCAGCTCTACATCGACTGCTGCACATCGTTCCTCTGGGTATACGAGAAGGGCAGGTACTGCTCCTTCCCGCATCTTGTCGAGCTGATGTGCCATCCTGCGGAGCATGTCATCGGACTCATATCGCAGTATCCCGAGCTTCAGACTAAGGTGGCGTCCTTCAAGGAGGCCATGCAGAAGAAGGCCAATGAGCAGCTAGCCGGCCAGACCAGTTCCGCCACGGTTCCCGTCGCAGGAATGTCCACGCCGTCCCTCTACTGGGTCCTCTCCGGGGACGATTTCAAACTGGATATCAATAACCCGGACGAGCCAAAGATAGTGTGCGTCGGCAATGATCCAGATAATCAGGCGACCTATGGGGCGGCTCTGGCACTCTTCTTCTCAAGGCTCTTCAAACTGGTCAATCATCCGGGCAAGTTGAAGAGCGCCATCCTTCTGGACGAGGCACCGACTGTGCTCATCAAAGGCATCGAAGGCGTCATAACGACCGCGCGAAGCAATCTGGTGGCCGTGGTCCTAGGAGGACAGGACAAGACCCAGTTCGTGAGAGACTACGGGGAGAAGTACGCCAACGTCATCTTCAATGCCGTCGGCAACATCATCTCGGGCCAGGTCAACGGTAGCACGGCCAACGAGATGTCCAAGATGTTCGGACGTGAATTCCGCGAGCGCCAGAGCCAGACCCTGTCGGATGACAACGAAAGCATCCAGCTCTCCTTTTCGGAGGAGGAACTGATGCCCGTGAACAAGATCGAGACGCTGTCCCAGGGGACGTTCTTCGGGAAGGTGGCGGATGACTTCACGGCGAAGATTGAGCTGAAGCTGTTCTGCGGGGAAATCGTGGTGGACATGGAGGCCATGAAGGCGAGAAAGGAGGCCAGCAGGCCGCTGCCACGCATGACCTCGTTCGGAGAAGAGGCGCTCAAACGTGCCATCATGGAAGGATACATGAGAGATGCGGCCCTCCGCCAGCTTGCCGTCGGCAGGCTAAAGGGCAGAGGAATCAATGACGCCATCGATGAAAGCGACATAAAACAGGAACTGGAAAATGTATCGGACGAAGACAAGACGACATTCCTATCCCAATATGCAGAGACATATATCCGTATGCATATTGATTCCGTTATCGAGGACAACTACCACAGGATAAAGGACGACATATCAATGATACTACAGTCGCACGGAATCGGCGTGGATGACGGGGCGGAAGAAGTCCCGACGGATGCAGGTCAACCGCAGGTCCATGAAGACGGTGATGTACAAGGCTCCGGACCGGCTGACGGGATCGTCGAGGAAGCCGCACCGGAGACCAAGGTTATATTGCCTGTTGATGGCGATTGAGCGGAATAGACTGTCTGGCATATGCTATAGAGGCAAATCTTCCTCTGTCCCGCTTGGCAACAATTCTTTATATTTCATCGGGAAACGTTCTGCGACAAATTGGGCATACTCAGGGTATAAACCATAAAGTATGACATCCTGTTCAACCGGGGTACCGTTTCTCAGCTCGTCAATCTTGACAGCATACTTCGTCAAGAATTCATTATGGATTTTTTCGTCGAACTCGAGAAACTGCCGCACCTCGTCGTACATCCCCATCTTGCATATGCTGGAAAGAATCAGATTCATCTTTTCCAGTTTGTGCATGTAGAAAACCTTATCCGCCTCTTTGTATGACAGTTTTATGTATGAGCTGGCACTTCCATATGTCTGGTAAAAATTCGTATAGTCATCCCGATCGTCAATATAATAGTGAACAACGAATGCAACACGGCCAAAGACTACTTTAAAGGCTTCGTCTGCAGATAATCCTCCGCTTGTAAGTGTCATTACCCACATGAACTGACTGTCATCTACAAGTTCCAAAAGTCTTTCCCTGTCAATCTCAAACCATGGTTCAGCTGCCAAACGCTTGCAGAGATGATAGTAATTGGAATCATAACTCAATTCTTCAACGTGTTCACGAATTATTTGTACCGGCATGTATCTGGGAAAAAGCCAACCGCAGTGTTCTTCGTGATAGGTGTTCCAAGCGTCCAATATTGGGTGGATCAACTCGTCAGACCACCATTTACGAAGAGTGCTGTAGCACCACTCCCTATCTGACCTGCATCCTCGCAGGAATGACTTGATGATTGCAATCTGTTCATCATAAGAGAGATTCAACAACCTCGCTTGCAACTGCTTTTTTGAAGAGCCGACCTTTCTGCTTTTCTTGTCTTCATATTGACTGAGCAGGATATTGACAGGCTCATTGATTCTGTAAACCTTGTCATGAAGCTGTTTTTTGAACTTGTTTGAGTTCTTGACACGATTGTATGCATCCAGAATAGTCGTATACGCGTGTGCAGACGTACTTCTGAGATTTGATTGATAATACTCCAGAAGTTCTTTCAGTGAATCCTCATTCAATACTCCCGCAATGAGGCTGATGTATTCCTCGTTCACATGGTCAGTACTCCCAAGTGCTTTTATTTCCCGTATGATTTTATCCTGTACCATAAGCCAAAATATTAAGGTAGCCGTCCCCAATATAGATTCACGTAGTTCTGTCAATCGCATCCTACAGCCAAACCACAACAAGAAAAATAAAACTGTTGCCACACTTGCCGCAGATACAGCAAGTCCAGAAATTCCACCTATGTTATAGCTTTGGAGTATCGCTGAAGTTAATCATATTGGGAACAAATGGTTGTAATAACTTTAGGGGCAATTGCTTCCCAAAGATATACAGAAAGCGACGAATTATCAAGATTAACTTATTCAAGTGATTCAAGATAATCATCAATCGGACATCTTTAAATCGGTGATAATCTATCTGATTAAATCTGGCGCATTCAATAGTTGAGTTAAGTATTACGGGTCAGGGGGAAAACCCTGTGTATTGCGCATAGATTTTCTGTAGTCTAAAAAGAAAGTATTTAAGGCTCCCGATACGTTCCAGATATCCTGACTTTTTTAGGAATGCAATCTCGCGTTTGATTGTACCATCTGATAATCCCGTCTTTTCGCATATCTTTTCTCATATCCTTTCTCTACTCAGACTTTTGTCCTCAGTAAACATTTGCAAAATCAGCTCCTGTCTTTCGGTCAATTTTATTGGCCATTTATTGAGTCAGGTTGAACATGTAGGGTTAATTAGAAACCACCCCGAACTTCGACTTAATTCGGCATATTGTTTGCAAATTACAATACAACGTATTATATTTGTCAATACATATTAAGATCTACAACTATGGCACAGGCAACATTATCAATGAGAGTTGATGATACTCTCAAGAAAAATTTCGATAGCATCTGCGATGATTTCGGTCTCACCAGCACAGCAGCAATCACTGTATTTATGAAGACCGTTGTACGTGAAAGACGCATTCCGTTTGAGATCAAGGCATCAACCAAAGAACAGATCAACAAGGACGCTTGGGTCGCTTTCCTCGAGATGAGAGCAGCAGCTGCCGAGGCAGGAATCCAGGACATGTCACCTGAAGAGATAAACTCCGAGATTCAGGAGGTGCGCAATGGAAGATAAATTCTACGCCGTTATTGACACGAACGTCATTGTATCGGCGGTCATTTCAAAGAGTCTGGAGTCCAATCTGGCAAAGATCATCCGCGCCATCGTACAGGACCGCATTGTTCCCCTGTTCAACGATGAAATTCTGGACGAATACCGCGAAGTATTGTCAAGACCCAAGTTTCATCTTACGCAAGCGCAGATTGAGACAGTACTCAAGGCAGTCGTCACTGATGGCCTTAACCTCGACAGGACATCAGCTGAAGGCGTCGATTTCCCAGATCCTAAAGACATCGTATTCTACGAAGTGGCTCTTTCCAAAGAAGACTCCTACCTCGTGACAGGAAATATCAAGCACTTCCCCGTCAAGCCATTCGTCGTAACTCCGACAGAAATGGTCAAGATGATGGAGTTATAATGTACCCCTTTCTTTGGACAGTTGTAAGTTCCTCTTAAGTCAATTCCTTGTGTAATGCAGAGCTTTCCGAATAGGTGGTACTCTGCGTCTTGGATATTGATACTAAGTTAGTGATTATATCTAATTTTGCTATAACTTTCTTCCCTATGCAGCCATCGCATAGACATGCGCCGGGATTTGTGCCCAATTCCTTGGTCGGTGCTGATGATTTCCAGTGCACCATGTTCCTTAATCGCTCGCTACAGAACCTCAATGGCATGGAAACATTGAGTGTATGGTTACCCGTCCGCCCAGGTGACTAGCAATTAGTTCCCTGTGCATCCGTCGCCGACCAGCCACGAAACGGGGAAACTATACCAAATGACATATCCAGCCAGGGACGTGAGGGTGCGTCCAAGCACAGGGTTATCGGCATACAGCACAATGCTACGATTATATGTCAGACAACCTGGCGGAAGATTTTATTCCATTAAACAGACACAACTCATTAATCATCAAATGATTGCGATAAATACAACTCATCAGGATTCCTGCCAGGTTGTCTAATTTTTCATAGAACCTGGCGACTATTGTTTACTTCAATGCGCTGATAATCAACACTATCGTTCTTTTGTTACCCGCCAGGTTGTCTGAAATTTCCGCAACGATGCATCTGAACGCATCAATATCGTGAAGCGTTGAAAAACCTCTGTGGCAGAGGAAGCGAAAGGGTGGACATACACAGGGTTTCCCCCTGACCCAGTATTACTCATCTATCTGTTTTGTACAATTGATCAAGAAAAGAACTGAGTCTTCAAAAGATTTAACATCTTTTAACATAAAAAGTTTGGTCCGAAATCTACTTATTCTGAACTTTGCGACATTATGGAAAAGCTGATTGATATACTTGAATCATTTGACGGCCGTAATGCCAGAAATGAAAAAGAACTGATAGACAAATTCAGAAACATTGCCGACGTTGTCATCAACGGCGGCTATTTCCTCATTAATGGTACTGCAAAAATCTTTGTGACCGATGTGGAGTTCTATTTTCATAGTGAACGGAATGAACAGGAACTCTGGAAAAAAGACTTCTGTATGTATCATAGAGGGACAAAAGAGGAAGTGCCATATTTCCCCGTAGGATCGATTTGCCCTCACAATTCAGGAGTTGATGTCTCCTTTGAGAATCCATTTGAAGAGTATCGTGCTTCGTTCTTGGTTCGTGGACACAGATACGAAGATGGAAAAGAAACATATGAGACAGGTAAACCAACTTATCTGCGTGAGAACATGTTCGGCTATTCTAATTGCATATCCGGAGGATTAAATATCAGATGGATAGACGACAGGTCGTGTCCTCAGAATGAGCTGACCGATGATACCAGGGTCAATGTCTCTAAATATGATGAGAATGGTAAAAGTATCAAAGGAGAAAAAGACCTGCGCCGATGGCGATTCAGGATAAAACGGCAAGAGCAATGATTCAGGACAGCCAATGTAATAAAGTATATGTTTCCTCTCTCCTGCAGGAGAGGTGTCCCGTCACTTTCAAGGGACTCGCATCCGTTCTGGATAGACACGAAGTGAAATGGTCATTATTACAGGACACCAAAGACATTTGGTGCCGGGACTATATGCCAATTCAGATAAGTGTCGACCAGTTTGCTGGCTACTTATACGACCCGGATTACCTCCAATCTCCTTTATACAAGAAGACAATCACGGATGGGAATCTCCTTTGCCGTGACTTGGGCATGAATATAACATCTGACTTGTTGAAATTACGCCTTGATGGAGGTAATATCGTCAAAGCTAAAGATTGTTTTATCATGACCAGTAAGGTGTTTGAAGAAAATCCTCAAATACCTGTCAGAGAACTGTCAGAAACTTTGGAAAACACATTAGAAGGCAGGCTGATTATATTGCCATGGGATACGGCAGAGATGTATGGGCATGCCGACGGTATCTGCAGATATGCAGGCAACGGCACTATCCTGCTGACAAACTACTCACAGTTTGACCCTGATATGGCATATAGATTGAAACGCGGTCTTCTCCCGCATTTCAATCATGTAAAGGAACTTAAATACAACGTAAAGAAGCCTTACAAGAACAATTGGGCCTATATCAACTGGCTGCAGACCGACAATGTCCTTATCCTTCCTCGGTTCAATGTTCCTGAAGACGAACAGGCATTTGAACAAATCTCCAAACTCATGCCAGAATACCATGGCCGAATTGAGATGGTCGACTCTTCCGATCTTGTGATTCACGGAGGATGTCTTAACTGTTGCACATGGACGGTCTTCGAAAAGTGATTAAGTTAATTGACTCATATTAGTTACTCAAGATAATCATCGATTAGGCTGCTGTCTATCGGTGATTTTTTGTTGTATTAAATAAAAAAACTAAATTTGCATCGTCAGCGGGTCGCAGTGGCTCACTGACGACATACTTGACACGTTTGTGTCCTGCAGTCCTAACAAGAAATCTGGAAAATTTTTATAGACAGGGCAATTGCAAGGCACATTCTACCTGCATCGTTGACTTCAATCGAAATCAACATAGTGGGTGGGGTGGTTGCATATTACCTGTCGGGCTTTTCCAGAGCCTCTTGTTTGATGTGTGATTCGCTCCACCCTTTTCGCGTGCATGCCGAACACCTGACGACAACCAAGACAGACAGATACGGATTGATGGTTCCGTATACATTTTTCTCATTTCCCCGTCAGGTCCAGTGCCTGCCGGGGATTTTTGTGTCCCAGCCGTCCCTTTCCCTGTTTCGCGTTGGCGAATTTACGGCGTTCCCCTCACTTGAAAGACCTTGCCGGGGGCAAGCCCTATCCGGGTGCGGCCTCGGCAACTCCTCCGTCGTTCCCGAACCGTTCTTTCCGTCAGGAACACCCGTATGCCTTGCCAAGCGAATCCGGAAGTTCCGGAGGGCACAACAATCTCAAAAGTATTTTCAAGATGGAAAGAAAAATCTATGACTTCCGGGGCGTCAAGGTCAGCCTCAGGAAGGAATCCTACAGGACAAACGGAACACTTGCCGTCATCATGGACGAGGTCGAGTCCGGTGACGAGTATGCGGTGATGACCGTCAATCTCTGCTCTCCCATGCAGGACGGCAGCCGCCTGGCTTTTGTTGACACCAACAACATCGAAGGCATTGACAGGTGGCTTGTCGGACAAGGCCTGGCGACACATGCCGGCGTGCTTGCCTCAAGCGGCTTCTGCACATATCCCCTCATGTCATTCAATACTGAAAACTTCTGATGCCATGAAGAAAGAAAGCCTCAAAGTCCTTGGAATTGAAGTTTCCAGGGACTTCTCCGTCATGGAACTGTTCAAGCTGTCGAGCGAGGAGCTGATGGAACCTCAAGTATCCTACAAGGTATCCGCCCTGAGGGAGTTCTGCCAGGAGTTCTGCGAATCGTCACTGGATAATCCGACCACGGTACAGTCTTCCAAGGATGCTGTAGGTGTTCTTGCGCCCCATCTGAAGTTCCTCGACCATGAAGAGTGCTGGGTGCTGCTGCTCAACAGCGCAAACAATGTACTCTCAAGCATCCGCATTTCCACCGGGACAGTCAGGACCTGCCCGATAGACGCCGCAAGGATTTCGAAGGCGGCGATTATCGCCGGGGCAACCGGAGTGATACTGGCGCATAACCATCCGAGCGGAAGTCCTAGCCCGAGTGCGGCTGACATCAAGGAAACCACCAAGCTGAAGTCCGCACTCGACACGTTCAGCATCAGTCTGGTCGACCATATCATTTTCGCAGAAGGCAGGTATTACTCATTCGCGGATGAGAAGGAGTCGGCTCTTGGCTGAGGTAACTTGAACTGATTATTGCGCATAGTTAAGTTAATTAAGATAATTATTACAATACATTAGGATAATTATTTATATATTTGCGCCTGTAAAGGGATTTGAACGATGAATAACAAAACTAACTTGATTCCGGCAAGTAGTGGAAGTAATCCGATTATCTCCGAAAGCAGTTCTTTGTCATATCTGGAGGACGATGCCCTGGAAGCTGTAATCACGCTGTTCCTGCAGGAGCAGCAGGTGATGCCGTCGAGCAGAAGGACATACGGATGGACCCTGCGTCGTTTCTTCAAATGGTGCAGGGAATCCAACCTGAGGACGTCGCAGCTTCAGCGCTCTCACGTGGTAGCCTATATTGACGCCCTGGCCAGAAAGGGATTCTCCGCAAAGAGCATCGCTTCCTACACGGTGTCACTGAGACGTTTCTTCGGATGGCTCGACTCCAAGGGACAGTATCCTAACATCGCCTCGGGCGTCAAGGGACCGAGAAAGATGAAGGAAGGTTTCGTGAAGATGCATCTTGACATCGATGAGAGGCGCAGGCTCCTGGACGCGGCGAAAGAGCGCGGGGAAAGGGACTACGCGATAGTAAACCTGATGCTGCGGAACGGGCTCAGAACGATAGAGGTCTCGAGAATAGACGTGTGCGACATCACCACACGCAAGGGAGTCCGTGTCCTGAATATCTGGAGAAAAGGCGCTCTTGGAAAGGACTCTTACGTGGTTCTGACGGAGGAGTCATACGGACCGATAGCGGACTACCTGGACACCCGTGAGGCAGTGCTCTCCGGTTCGCCGCTATTCGTCACCGACGGAGACGGACACCGCGACGGAAGGATGACGCCGAGGCGTATCCAGCAGATAGTCAAGGAATGCCTCAGGCGGATCGGACTCACCACGAGGGAGTATTCTCCGCACAGCCTACGACACACGACAGCTGTGGCCATACTTGAGGCAGGCGGAAGCATCTTTGACGTGCAGACTGTTCTGGGGCACTCCTCTCCTGAGACCTCACAGATATATACAAGGAGCGCGGAAGAGGACAGACGGCTTCGGAATCCTCCGGAGGACATAATAAAGGATGCCTTCGGGCAATGACTGAAAATGAAATACTGACAACAACTATATGGACAAGACAAGAATAATAGCCGTGGCCAACCACAAGGGAGGGGTCGGAAAGACCACCACCGTGGCCACTCTGGGAAGCATCTTCGCGAAGGTCGGAGTGAGGGTGCTGATGGTTGACCTGGACGCCCAGTGCAACCTTACCGACACATTCCTGAGCGAAGTCGAAGGACCGACCGTCTATGAAGTATTCAAGGACCGCAGGGACTACCGGCCGACACGGATCAAGGATGGACTGGACATCCTTCCGGCAAGCCTTGACATGTCGGCTTTGGATCTCATCATCGGCGGACAGTTCGAGAAGGAACGTATCCTCTCTGACGTCCTGGAGAAGATGAACATATCAGAAAGGTACGACCTCGTCCTTCTGGACTGCCCGCCGTCGCTAGGACTCGTGACCGTGAACGCGCTTGTAGCTGCGGACGAGGTATATGTGCCCATCGCCCCGGAGGTCTATCCTCTGAAGGGACTCGTGAAACTTGAGGAGATCTGTTCCATGGTGTCCGCGCGGCTCAACCCGGGAATCGGCATAACCGGAGTCATCGTGACGATGTTCAATCCGACGAAGAACCTTTTCGTCACCGTCGATGAGAAACTCCGTGGAATATACGGCGACAAGGTCTTCAGGACCAGAATAAGAGAGAATGTCAAGCTGGCGGAGTGTCCGATGCACCGCACGGAGATTACCTCGTACGCTCCGGAAAGCAACGGGGCTATCGATTATGTGAACCTGGCGAAGGAGATTCTGGCACGTCTCGATGGACAGCAGTAACATAATCAACTCGTTTAAGAGATGCGAGGTACTTGAGTTAGTGTAGTTCTTCAATCAAGTAACAAGACGACTTATGACACTATCCAATAGATAAAGAACTTAATCATCTTGCATCTGACAATTAAGATACTTTGGACAATTAGAATAAATCAGTTAATCAAGTTATTCAAGATGGGACAACCTAAAGACAACATCAGCGCAGGCTTGGATGCCTTGCTTGGAGGAAACAGACCTTCCGAGTCTCAGGCCGCACCAGAACCCAGACGTAGGGGCTTCAACCTCGGCCACGGCGGACAGTCCGCCATAAAGGACCGGATGGCGACATCACTTGTCGTTAACCGCGGCAAGTATGCGAAGATACGGCAGATTGCCATAGACAACTCGCTGAATATCAATGAAGTGATAGATGTGGCTCTCGATATGGTGATTGAAGCATACGAGAAGAAATATGGTCCGATATCCGCCTCAGAATCGCGTATTTCTGCATCGGACATCATCAGGTCGAGGAAAAAGTGATTCTCGGAGGGCAAAAAAGCCCCGAGAAAAGGCAAGTAAAGAATGATGTATGGCTCCCGGGGCATAAGCAAGATCCTGCAGAACGTAGGACAAGTGCAAAAATAGTAAAAAGTTCAGAACGGCGGAAAGTTAGATACACTTTTCCGCCGTTCTGTTTATGCAAGGCATTTCGCTAAATCGGCATTTGACGAAATGGAAATCTCAATCGGCTCAAAATAACTTCATCAAGTCCGTCGACATGAATTCTTCGGCCTTGATGCCGCCGTCGCCGACAATGAATGACGATGTCGGCTTGAAAAGCTCGCGGAACTTATCCAAACCTTCAGTACGTTTCTCTGCATTGCCCTTGACCTCAATTGCCACCAATGAATTCTTCTTGCGAAGTATGAAATCCACCTCGTCATTGCGCTCGCGCCAATAGAACATGTCGAATCGGTGGACAAATGCCTGACTGACAAGATAGGCCCCGACCCCAGACTCAAATATGCGTCCCCACGACTTTCTGTCGAGGACAGCCTGATTGAATGGCATCGGGCTGTACACCGTCTTCAATGCATTGTTATACACCTGAAGTTTCGGGATGCTGGCTCTCCGTCTCGCCATGTCGATGCTGTATTTCTGAAGACCGCACAGAAGACCGCTTTCAGCCAGAAGATTCAGATATCCGGAAAGAGTCGATGTGTTTCCGGCATCCTGGAGTGAGCCGAGCATCTTGTTCAAAGACAGAAGTTCTCCGGAATATGCCGCACCAAGTTCAAATGTCTGACGAAGAAGAGCAGGTTTCCCGATAGGCGTGTCCATCAGTATGTCCTTGTTTATAGTTGCGTCTATTATGGACGATTGAATATACTGCTGGAAACGGTCTTCATCACCAACCAGAGGTGCTGCACCAGGATACCCTCCATAAAATATGTACTGGTCAAGAGACCATCCGAAACAGTCCCTCATCTCGACATAGCTCCAATGGCCCATCCTTATCTCCTCAAAGCGTCCTGCCAATGATTCGGAAAGACCTTTCTCAAGCCGCACACGGCTGCTCCCAAGAAGCAACACCTTAATGTTCCTGTCATTGAAAGTGTCGTCGTCCCATTCCTTCTTTACGACCTCGCTCCAGTTCGAAACTTTCTGAATCTCGTCGATTACAAGGATTGCACTTTCCCAGTTGTTGCTCCTTTTAAGGCTTCGGACAGCTTCCCAGCAGTCTGAAACCCAAGCAGTGTTTGATGCCGGAACATTGTCTGCCGAATAAAACAAATATGGCAAGTCCAGATCTTTCAGGACCTGCTTCACGACGGTTGATTTCCCTATCTGACGGGCGCCCATCACGACTTGAATGAATTTTCTTGGTTCTTCAAGACGATTCTTAATTATCTGGTATTCAGCTCTTTTATACATTGTTTTACATTTTACGCAGTGTGTTGCTAATATTTACGCAATGCAAATATAAAAAATTTATCAGTTTATAGCAAACATCTTTCAAGAGAGATTTATGGGTTGTCTCCTTTTCCTCCGTAGGTATCCGCGAAGTAAGGCGAAAAGACAAACGGCAAGGCAAATTCGCAGCCCATTCAGGGTGCGTTTTGTCTTGCCTTTGTTGTCTTGTATTGTCGCCTAACCAATGCGTTACCTTCCGGAGGAAAGGAAGGCCGCCCGTTTACCGGGAGGTAAGTGAATGTTCAACATAAAGCAAATCAATCATGCTACATCCAATCAGCGAGACAGGAAAATCCAAGAAGATTTTTCTGCGCATCTCAAAAGGTGCAATCATTTCCAAGAGAAACGGCGAGGTGACTTCGTTCGAAGCAATCTCCGGTTCCCTCAAAGGCATCGAACTCAAGGAACACGAATTCGAAAACAAGAAGTTCCGCAACTGGCACATCCTGCTGTCTGACACCGAAAGCGGAGAGGACTACGACATCTCCGTCAGCCGTGATTCAGGTGTGTTCAAGTCCATCGTGAGAAGCCTTGTGACAGAACAGGGACTGGAGAATCTCAATGACGTCAAGATTGAGGTCTATACATCCAAGACCGGCTTTACCAATGCCGTCGTAAGTGCCGGAGGACAGAAACTCCACTGGACTGACGAGCCGATGCCGGCTGTCCGCTATGTCACTGTCGGAGAGAACGAAGTTGCGGACAATACCGCCCAGATGAACTGGATTCAGACTCTCGTGGACCGTATCAATGCGAAACTGACCGAACCGATATCTGTTACTGAAGCCTCAGATGAGGACGACCTTCCGGAAGAGTTCTATAACTGATTAACGCGGGAGTCCTCTTCGGAGGGCTTCCGATAATTTATGACGACGTATGAAAAGAATACAAACTGATGACAACTCCGAGCAGATGGATCTGCTGATGAGTTCCCTGAATGCGATAAAGAAAGAACTTAGGGCCATCAAGACGAACATGACCTTCGAGAGCAAACTTGCCTACACAAACCAGGATCTCATGGCAATGTTCGACGTCGGAACCAAGACCATCAAGAAATGGAGGGACTGCGGCGAACTGGCATTCACTCAACGTGGCAGCATCTATCTCTACTCAAGAGAAGATATCAATGAATTTCTTCGTCGAAATCATTTTGACTTGCTGGAACTTGTCAAATCCATCGACAGCTGAAATCTATTCTACAATTAGAACAATGAACTGCGTCTAGACTTACATAGACGCAGCTCATTGTTCTAACCCATAAATCAAAACTATATCAGTCTTCTCTTACAACGCAATTCTTAAAGTCAATGACCCATTTGTTCTCCACAAAGAATGACGTGCCAAGTACGCCATGAATCTGGATGCCGGACTCTTCTTGTACAGTCATTACAGCATCAGTGGCATCCAATACCGAAAAGGACGATGTGTAATCTTCTCCTCCAAAATTGAATGTCGCTTCTATGATTGGAGTCTCGTGTTTTACGCCATCTATACCTATTACAGTGAGAGTGTCATCCAATACCTTGAATTTGTCTTTGAAATGTTCATATACGAAACGGAATAAGGTGTTATTAGTTGCTCCCGTATCAATAATAAAACATACATTATCCTCAGATAAAATTAAAGGTAAGCCCGTCTTTGACAGGCCATACGCTATCGGAAATTCCATGTCCTGATTTGTCTAATGGGGTTAAAGTACTAATATATTATCTATTATACCTTCTCAAGTTATTTCTTATTGTACTTAATTGAGTATGGAGTGAATATCTCCATCAGTTTGTTGGCGGATGATGTCAAGAATTCAATAACTTGTTGACGCTGGTCAACGTCGGTATAACTCCAGTCTCGGTCAATTCTGATGCGTGAGGTAATCTTATTGTCAAGCCTTTGCCATGTTAATGACTCACCAAACTGAAGTTCAATTGCATCTTTATTCTTAAACAGATAGTCAAAAACTCTTTTGTTTTTGTCCCTGTCTCCAGTGTTTATGTATATCTCAGCGCGGCAGTTGTCGTAATTGACAATCACGTTGCAATTCATGCCGTTTGAGCCTTTTACAGCTCTGCCTATCCAATTGTCTGTCGTAGGCGCGTTAATAGAGAAAAGCGCATTCGCAGATTTATTATATTCAATAAATTCACCCCAGAATTCCTGTCTGACGGAAAACCTGGCTTGTTTCTCTTCGCCGCTCTTATTCTCATCCTGAGCTTTCTTTGCTATGGAAATGGTGTAATCCTCTGCATCTTTTACGGGGATGATTTGGTCGAAGTCTAGAAGAACTTTCCCGCCATACTCATAAGGTGTAACTTTGAAGCACTTCATCTTTAAACCAGAATTTAGCAGCCACATTACGGAAGACGTAACCTCCTTGCGAAAATTCGCGGCAACGAAAAATATACGCTGTCCGTTTCCGACATTGATATCAACGTCTTTCAAATCCCGATTGTCGAAGAAATCAGACAGGTTGTCTGCGGCAGATTCATGAAGATTTTGGTCATTCAGGTATCTCTGGTATATCTCTATCACATCTCCTTTGGAGAGGCCGGAACAATAAGAGGCATATTTGATTGCCTGCCAGGTGACGTCTCTTCCAGAGTCATCCAATTTATTTTCGATGATTACAAGATTTCCATTCTTATCAATGGCGAGTAGATCCAATCGTTCGCGTGTATCAGCGAAACCATCAAATTCTTTCTGGATAATGAGGAGTTCTTCCCCAAGAGAGGACGGCTCTTTTGCTATCCATTCTTGTAGATTATGCCTTTCATCCAATCCAAGAGACTTAAAAGTTCTTTTTTCAATCTTGACGAGTTTGTTGCTGTCTTTATTGATTATATACATGACGATTGCTCTGTTATTTAAAGTTCTTCAAGACAAAATGAATCCTGAAACAATAATAAAGAATGCTACTATTCTTGATTATCGTGCGGACTCTGTTTGCTGGTTTTTCAAATATAGTAATTTTCCCGGATTTAACAGTGGCAGTCTGAGCATAATCGGTTTGGAAGATTATGAGCAACTCAATAATTATCCTCCGGAAGATTTTACTCCCGGAGGACATCAATTCTTTAAGTTCATTGCTTCTAGCGCTCCATTATCTTCCTCTGTGCCTTTGCCTTATATCCTGCTGCGTTTCTTTTCGGATCACCAGTGCCGCCGCCTTTGCGTTGGATGAAATAATGCCGCCATATTGCTTCATGACGGTCCTGTATGCTTCCGAATCACGTGATTTGGACTCTTCCCATTTCCGCCTGACTTCGTCATTGCGTCACCCTAAACGCCAAAGTGATCAAAGAGCGGTTTAAGAGCCCTCTGGTCTGGCGTGAGCATCATAGTCTTGACCATGACCTTGTCATTCAGAGGCAGCCTGAGCCGTATAGTCGTTATTGTCTTGGCAATCTTTAATACAGAGTCGACACTCATTTCCAGTTCGAGTTCTGTAACGATGCGTTCGAGTTCTTTGTAGACCTTGTATGCGACAAAACACAGACAAACGTGAGCTTCGATTCTTCGTTCAGTAAAATGGAAGATCGGCCTGGTCTCTATTGTGCCTTTCGATATGCGGAACGCCCTTTCAACGACCCATAGCCCATGGTATTGAGTTACAACCTCTTCTGGCGGTAGTAAGGTATTCGTGACATATCCTTTCAGACCGTCCCATTTTTCATCTTCATCAATCTTGTCCTGACATATGCTGACGCGCACGTCATTGTCTATCTTGAGGAATTTGCCGTATCCGCGTCTGTTGATCTTGTCTTTCGTTACTCTCCCTGATGCAAAGGCTTTCTTCAGGCGTTCAACACCTTTAGCACGGTTTAGAGCGTCTTTGGCCGCGCGTTTCGAACTGTAAGACACTATCAGACGGTCTCCGTTGTCGAGAATGCGTTCATGATACAATCCATCCTCATGTGGTAGCGACAATAGCCACCGTTCTGTATCGGCATCCGATTTCTTTATACGGCTTCCCACCATGAACTTATAACCTCCGCTCCTGATCATTCCGATATTGCGCTTTATCATGAAGCCAGAGTCGGCAACGACTATGAAATCGTCCAGCCCGAAACGCAGTTTGAAGTCGTCTATGATTGGGAGCATGGTATTGCTCTCGTATTGAGCCCCGTTGAATATAGAATAGGAGAGAGGATAGCCGTTCTCGCAGACAAGTAGTCCCAATATTATCTGTGTCTCAACTGTTTTACCATCCTTTGAGAATCCTGGACTCCTGAGATTGTCTTCACGGAAACTTTCGAAATAGAGTGACGTGACGTCATAAAACAGCATCTCAACGCGGCCTCCAAGTATGGAAAACGTATGTCCAACGCTAATCTTCTGAACCGCTTCCTGCTGTGTGTTGTAGAGTTTGTCAAGATAACGGTATATTTTGCTGAGGTTCACATCTTCGTCAAAATGGCTCTTTAGGTACTCCGCAGTAGCCATTTTGCTCATCGGCTGGCACAGGCGTGCCACAACAAGGCTGCGCAGGATGCCATCATCAACACGGTTGAAGCCGATGGAGTCATATACTTTGTCCAATAGCAGTTTGGCTCCGTTCAGCAGGATTGAGTCGATGTTGGCAAGGACTGCAGCCGCATGCTCTTCTTCTTGCGCCTTGTTTCCCGCTCCTTCAAAGTCAAGTTCGACTATACCCAGATGCTCTTTTATCCATTCTCGACCTTTCTCGCATAGATCATCGACTTCGGACTCGTCCGTCGCGATGCCTATGGTATGCAGTTCCTTAAACTTGCCTCCATGCTTGTCCACCACAACTACGCTGATGGTGCCAGACCGATTCTTTTTTTCTTCGTACAAACATGACGCAAATATAGTCAATTCGCACCTTGCGTCACCCTAAATCACCATTAAAAATTTGCAATATGCTGATAATCAATGAGACCTTATTTTGACCTTAGAAAAGTGACGAAGTCAGGAGAGTGCGAGAGGCTGAAGAATTTGTATTGGAGAATGGTATGAAGACCTTGAGGAGGAAATATAGCCATGTAATCAGCTATGGTGGATGGCCAGAATGGAAGACTATCTCTGAAACAACATACGAATTACAATATACCGATGTTGCAATCTATTCCGTCTCTCGCACATCAACAAGCTCATTGACGCCGCGAGGGACGACCATCAAGAGTAAGCTTACTTTATTGGCGCTGCCATTAGAAAATGGCCCCCGGACATGGGAAGAGGAAGAAGACGGGACTAAGTATTCATGTAAGGCAGAGTGGGCATACGTGGTTGATTCTGACTCCTTCTTTGGCAAGGTGATAAAAATCTCAAAAACTGAAAAGAAGAGCGGTACTGTAGAGTGTACGTATTGGGCATATAATCTGGGCAAGATATGGGGCACGGTAACGACGGATAAAACGCGTACGGTCAGCCGTCGCTCCGCTTTTAAAGAGTTCAAAGAAGTATCAGAAGAAGAGTATAATAAGACGCTTGCAATAAATGAGTTCTGCAAAGAACGTGAGCACGTTATTAAATCATATCGCATAGATAAACCTAAGGGCTATGCTCTTATGCAAGATGCTCTTGATAAATACGTACTCACACTCAATATAGACGACATCGTTTATTATGCAGGGAAGAGTGAGAAATCGGAGGACTGGGCCTATTGGATGGGCGCTGGAAGAGAATGGCCCGGTTTTCAGATTCGCTACACATTTGACATTTCAGTAGAGGACTATCACATCAGTTGTGATAATAGTACTGAGGAAACGTTCCAAAATGGCCAAAAAGTGTATGCCGATAATGAAATGACTATTGACAGTCGCGTCCCTCGTGCTTTTAGTAGTATTGTTTCTAATCCAGATCTATTACCGGCATCCGAAGTAGAGCCAACGACCAATTACACTTACGTCTTTGATATGAAGGACCAGATTGTAAGTGTTGTAGATATTTGTTCCTATACGTACAAAGTCAAGAAGAAAAAGGACTCCTATGAGGTCAAATCCGGCGATATGGACGTTTGGAATAAGTGCGAGCGGAGTGTACAGAAGAAAATCATGGAATTGTTAGACCGCGGGAACGGAAGTACGAAAACCATCAGAATAATAAAATTCACCTGTGGGAAATATGAGCGCTATGCATTGGTGACTGATTGTTCGGTGGTGGGTTATAGACAAGAGCACATCCGTTGCACTCTCCAGAACACTGATCAAAGGAATTATAAGAACTATCACGGGGAATACAATCCTAATCGTACCATCTTCTGATTATGAAGGCAATAGAAGTCGTAGCCGCCATCATCCGCAAAGGGGATGCTATCTTCGCCACCCAGCGGGGCTACGGCGAATGGAAGGATTATTGGGAGGCACCTGGCGGCAAGGTTGAGCCGGGTGAAAGTCCGGTCCAAGCACTCTGACGCGAGATACGAGAGGAGCTGGACACCGAAATCAGTATCGATAAATTCCTTACGACCATCGAATGGGACTATCCCAAGTTCCACCTCACGATGCACTGCTATATGTGCTCCCTGCTGAATGACGCCCTGCACATGAACGAGCACGAAGCCGCTCGCTGGCTCCGTTCCGATGAACACCGCAGCGTGAACTGGCTCCCGGCCGACGATCAGCTTCTGCCTTTCATCGAGAAGGAACTATCGAGAATTACTCCCTGATCTCTCCGTCATAATAAAAACATTTGACCAGGTCATCGAGATTGTCCACGACCTCGTCAAAGAGTTTGTACATCAGCTCCGGCTCCTGCATTTCAGGAATATAGACGATGACGCGCTTACCCATTCCAGCCATCCAACCTGCTTCGGTATGAGCGCTGCGGCCGCAAGGAAGAACGAGGACGCAGGCCGATGAACTCTTCAGAGCCTCTAAATCGGCCTCAAACTGACGTTCCGCGAGTGGATGGTGAATCCTTCCTCATACTCCTTGAACGTCCAATTCGGGGCGTTTTCGTCCACGTCAGTCCAATGGAAGCCCTTGCCACCGTGAGGTGGATTGCGGAAGTCGTATACAGGAAAGCCTTCTTTCTTGAGGCGCTTTACCACATTCTCGTAGTATGGGTTTCTCCAGCTGGAGGCAACGTAGATCATAGCAGGAAAGATTATCAAAGTGATAGAATGAGGTACTTGACTGCCCTCCACAGGAAGAATAGACCGGCACCGAAAACGAGGCCTCCTTTGCCAAGCTTTCCAGGATGCTTTTCATCCGAGCCGAATATGGTCATCAAGAGAGCCAGAGCCGCACAACCACCAAGCGCCCACCAGTCGCTATCCAAAAGGATGGCAAGGACAAAACCACCGGCAACTAGTAGCAGGCCGATAAGCAATGCCCACCGATTGAAACGAATATTCTTCTTTTTGAGTTCCTCTTCGGTCATAGCGCGAAATTAATGATTTTCTGCCGCATAGACAAAAGTGTTCCACGTCCCAAGTGTCCTACTCGTCCATCACCTTAATTGGGACGGGACTAATTTTTTTCGTACCTTTGGAATTGCAAGCGCTATTAATAACACATAAATATGAAAAAGGTCTTACAATACACAATCCTGCTGGTCCTCGCCATTGTTTCGTTTTCTGCCTGCAAGTCAAATGAGCAGAAAGCTGCCGCATTAATCAAGGATTACATGTTCAAGAATCTCTTTGATTATGAGAGTTACGAACCAATAGAGACATCTATAGATAGCGCTTATAATCAGCCTATGATGAATAGTCAGATTCTTGCTCTTGCCTTCGATTCGGTAGAGAAAGAGAAAGAAGCAGAAGAGCATCATGAAGAATATGAAGACGCCTCTCGTACTATGGATATTTGGAGCGGCGGTTGGTCTTCATCCAGCACAAGGGAATATAATAAAGCTCGTAAGAAAGCAATAGAAGAGCTCATTGCCTCGGTTGAATGCACTCGGGCATCTGTCAGAAACTTGAAGCAGATCAAATCAATGGCCGATACTCTTTCAACAGGATTTATCGGATGGTCTGCCATCCATAGTTTCAGATGTAATACGCGGGGTGGTAGTAAAACAATCGGGAACTATCTCTTCATCTTCGATAAGAGTTTCAAAACCATCCTCAATGTGTTTGATGCCGATGACGAAGATCTGGGCGCGGCTATTGATAAAATCGGAACAGCCCAGGCTATGACCGACGAACAGTTTACGGAGCTGGAAGAGCAGTATACGGGCACGATTACCAAGCTGCAAGACGGGTTAGCCAAAATCAGATAGTCATTATAGTTCAGCTCTGAGCCTGGGAACAGAAATTCTTCGGGTCAGGACAATAATAGGGAAAACAGTTTGCTGCTAATAGATGGAGGTTGGGCTTAATCATATACACAGAGTCTATGGTTTCTCGCCACTGCTGTGCGATGAACCAAGAATCCTCATCCTTGGTACGTTGCCCGGCGGAAAACTCGGAAAGAATGATTTAGATTTCAAGATGTTAAAGATTTGTTCAAGACTCCTAATCAGTTATTGCATAATCTTTTTTTCGCGTTTGGGTGCAAAAAAAACACAGAAAATCCTTCAGATGATGGGATTATGGGTTATATTAACAACATTAAAGATAAAGATGGTATCGATCTCAATAGCATAGAAGGACTTAACCTTTATCCGGACATGCTCTCCGACGATAACTGGCACAATATTCACTGCGCACAAGGAGATACAGCAGTACTATGGGGACTTAGAAACAATAAATTATGGGTTAGTTTATTCAACAATCAGACAAAACAACAATTAATGGAATGGTTCGGTAGAGGTAACTAAGGATATTGATATCACTATCAACAAGGGTTATGGAGAATCTGAGACATTGCATTATGATAAGTATTCAGTATGTTCTCTAAACCATACCCCCTTTGGCTATATTGGTTGCTGTCAATGTAAGGATGAATACTATAATGGGAAATTAATAAAGGATTGGTTTATAATAAACAACGAAAACCTATTCTATTTCAACACCACAATGGATGATAAGGTTTATTCTCCTGGAGTCAGCTTTAAATCATGGTACAATAACAGCATAATCATATCTTTTTCCGAATTACCCACAGACCTTTCAAGTATTCCCAACATATCAAACACCTCCGACTTATATTCCCATCTGTGGTACCTTTCGTTTGGCAATGGCAATTTCCCTAATCGTGATAAATATACATGTGTCATCCTGACGTGTGGACAGTCCGTATATGTTTCCTAGGTAGCAGTTGTCCTGGTTCAGTTCCGGGATGCTGTCCGAACGGAACATCCCGTACTCGTCCGTACCGAGATGGGCCCTCTGGAGCGGACAATCGACTGTCTCAAGAATGCCGTATACCGCCTTGTGTATCGGAATCAGGTCTGTCAGGCTCGCAGCGCTTTCCGCCTTTGCCGCAAGGCTCATGAGCATGTCATCCGCACCTTTCCTGTTGTTCACTACTATCTTGGCCACCTTCCCGGAATTGATTCCCATGAAGTCCGACCTCGATGCCTTTTCCCTGGCTTTCTCGAAAGCCTCCTTCGCGCAGGACCTTGCCAGGTCACGAAGGTAATTGTCCATGTCGTTCTGCATTGTGATTATCTTCTTCTTGATCTTGAAATGTCCTGCTCCTGCCTGTCTGCATTTTCATTGCCCCGGACTTGCACAGACCTGTCATACAGGCGTTTGGGGTTGTCCCTTTCATACTGCTTCCTGGCAGCTTCAGCTGCAATCTGACTTGTACCATTGTTGTTCCGTATACGCTCGGTATTGTCATGCCTGACAATCCTGTCGCTTATCCAGACCCTTCCTATGCCGACCACGGGGAGCAACAGTCCCCAAAGGAATCCCCGGAACGCGCCGATCTCACGGCGGCTTCCCATAACGGCCCCGGTAATGGCAGAGCCGACAGTTGTTCCGCCCATCACCGACAATGCGGCTACCGCTATCTCCAATATTCCCATGTCATCTCCTCCTGCCTTGATTTTGATGACTCGTGGACAGCCTTATCGCCTTGTCCTCTGGTCTCGGATGCTGGATGCGTTCTCCTATCCTCTTCATCACCGCAGGCAGCCCGGACTCCGTGTATTCCACGCGGAAGTCCCTGCAGAACTTGCGTTCAAGCGCCTCCTGGGATATGGTGGAGCCGTCGCGTTTGATATGCTGCACGTCGACCGGATTGAACCGCCTCCCGACAAGTGACGGGTGATGCAGGGCGTACCCGACGCAGGCGAACCTGTGGCAGTCTGACGGAGAGGTCTCAGCGCACATGACGGCTTGCCTTTCTCCCTTACGCGAGTCCGTGACCATCTCGTCATACACCTTTCTGAACCCTTCAGTCCGCGCCGTCTCCTCATAGGACAGGTCTCTCGGCGGCATTGTGACGAACCTCTCCTTGAATGCGTATTCGCTGAACACGTCCTTCCCGTCCTCCGTACGCATCAGCCATCCCTTCGGGGCATGCACCTCGGCAGGGATGCCGAGTGCCTTGGCCGCCATGATGCCGGCCTCGTCAGCACCACTCTGTCCGCCGCTCCGGATAGAACGGATGTCAATGCCGCCCGTTTCCGCCAGTTCCCTTATCACCGACACGATGACCGACGTCACCTGTTCCCTAGAGAATCCTCTTGCCGCGAACGTGTCCATGCCGTTCCCGGCGATGTTGATTTCAAGCGGGGCGGAGCGTTCCTTCTCCGTCATGCAGGACAGTATGTCGGACGCCATGGCCTTCGGATCACATGCCCCCTTCTCCATGGGTATCTGTATGATCTTCCCTTTGGCGGCCTTCTCCGTCAGCCTCTCTCCAGCCGTGGTGAAGTCTGCCGCGAATGCGACCGTAAGGTCCGCCCTCACGGCATTCTCACGCGTCCGCTGCGCGTATCCGCCCTCGGACATGGTGAAGCGCACTCCTTCTCCCTCGTCCGGAAGGGCGGTCCGTCTGATATGCCCTCCCATCACGTCGCCGTTGAAGACATACCTTATCCCTGCTTTCTCCAGGGAATCCTTCAAAGCCTCCCTGCAAAACTGCGGAAAGGCCTTAGACTGCGGCCAGCTCCGGATGTCCCTGACTACGGTGATTCCGTTGCGCCTGAGATTTGCGATGAATTCATCTATCGGAAGGTTGGAATGGCCTATGGTGAAGACCGCGCCCTTGTGCATCGAACCGTACAGCGCCTCGTCGAAGGTCCTTACCTCTGAAGAGGCCGCATAGTCACGCCTCACTTTGGTTGCCGCCGTCCTCACTGCCATCTCCTCATCCGACACGGGCCTAGCACTGGGAATCTCGCCATCAATCCTGGAGAGGTCTTCTATCATTGTCTCGTAGTTGGACTTTAACGACAGTTCCTCATCCGGGACGAATCCGTCGTCAAGACATTTCTCGCCAATCTTTGCCAGGATCTCCGCCGGTCCGTCGTTCTTATAGAAGACTCTCTGGTTGTCCATAGCCGCCTGAAGATACTCTCCGCCGAAACGGCCTCCGACCACGTTCTGGTTTACTCTCATACGTCCCTTGTCATCCAACCCGAACTCCCCGTAGGCCATGTCGCCCTTGAAGAGCCGCACCCTGTCGCGCACGATGTCAAGATACCACGCCGATTCGAAACGGAGATGCCCGGCAGCCGGATCGTGGCCGACCTTGCGCTCCTGTTCATCGCGGACGGCAGACGCTGACTCCACAAAACGGGCAAACTCGGTCCTCGTCTTCATCCTGGTGTCGAGCGGAGGAAATCCCTTGCCTTCCGGCAGGGTTGACGGCGAGTAGAGCTTCCCGTCCTTGAGGCGGAAATACATCAGTCTCATCTCAGGCCGGGGAGAGTCGACGAAAGTGCCTCCGAGGTCCTTCCCGTCGGCGTCCAGTCTCGTGCTGACCCTCTCGACGATTCTGTCCATCACGTCCCGGCTCACGAACACGCTGTCCGGATTCACCTTCCTGATGGATTTCTCGATGTCCGGCCGTCCCTCAGGTATGGCGTACACCTTCGTGCGCCCCGGAAGCGAGAACACGGATATGCGGGTTTCGGATTCCGTCACCTTCGGGGCGTCCGCTCCCGCATTGACTCTCGACTCGCTGACGTTGTTCTCTCCGCGCTGAAGGAGCGCCAGCTGCTCGCGGCTAAGATACTCCTTCGCCCGGAACTCCATATCCTCCGGCATACCGAAGGCTATCTCGGCGAGTCCTCCGGCGAGGGCCGCGACAAGGGGGCTGTTGCCTCCCAGTGCGGTAGCCCTCCTGACTGCCTCCTCCCAGGACCGGGACTGTCCAACTGCACATATCGCCCCCTGAAGGGCAATGCCGTCGTCCGCCTTGCCGTCGCCCTTGGTGTATGTCCCGTCATGGTCCGGCACGAGCTGTCCCTTGAGCATCGCGGACACAACCTCCGGCCTGGGAGGGTTCATCTGTCCCATCTGCCCGAAGAGGGTGTCGCCCAGTTTCCTCTCAAGCCGGTAAGCCGCGTCCGCGGCATCGGCAATGTCATTGTGCATCGACTCGGGAAAGAATCGTAGAAATGATGCCACGGACTCTTCATGCTTCTCAAACGGCATTTTGAATCTCGCATCAGTCCTCCCTATAACTATTGCCTGGCACATCGCTTCGCCCTTGTCTGGTTTAGAGACGGTAAAAGACTCGACATCATCGCTAAGCTTCAGTACGGCATCAGTTATCCTGCCAGGAGCCGCCTTATAGTCACGCTCTCGGTATGTCTTTGGATCAATCACCCTATTGTCCTCAAAGAGAGGAAAGAATATCCTGTTTATGTCTGGGATGTTCTCCTTCCCGTATGGAGAGCCTATTATCTCTCCGGCGATTATTCCTATCATATCCTTCTTCCTCCATTGCTTCGGCCACTTATCTTTACGGTGCCCTCCGAAAGGGACCTTGCTATTCTTGACTCCTGCCTCCGTCTGGACTTCTCGGCCTTCTCCGCATCTTGACGAGCCATGATTTGAGTGATGTCAACACCCTTGACCATGTCAAGTCCTAGGACTTTTCCGAGACAGTCTGTCGCCCTTGCGGACTCTCTGACTGCGTCATAAATAATTTGAGGCGAGGAATTGATAGACTCTACCCACGACTTTAAGAAACGCTCCGAGCCTGCGTCCATCGTCACTCCCAGTCCGAGCAGGGCGCCCATCGAGGCCGCAGACAGCTCGCTGACCAATGCTTCCATCGCAATGTCGCCCTTTAAATCCGACCAGATTCCTCTGTCAAGACGCATCTCGCTTCCCGTCGAGCGTGCCATCTCCCTAAGCAGGGAGCCGTAGAACGCCCTGTCGTCGCTGAACCTGAACTTTGGCGGCATGGTGATGACGTCGTTGTCGCGGTCGTAGGTTGCGGCAGTGTAGTTGTTGTCAATACGGATCGGACACAGCCAGTCATTACCTGCAATCATACTGTCTAGAGGCTCGGAGCTGATGCTCCGTCCGTCGTCCGCACCGAAAAGCCGCTCGATCTCGGCCATCGATTCCGGATAGGTCTCCTGAAATGTCGTTTGGCTGATATTGAAGACCTTGTACCATTTAGTACGGAAGATTTTCTGCAGGTTCTTCTCGGTCCTCTCTTCGGAGCCCATCCTGTCGTACTGCTCAACGGTGACACGGCTTTTCGTCCCGTCGGTCCTGTCCCTTATGTAGATGTCCGTGAAGGACACGGGCACTCCGGACGTCCCCTTCTTCGGCCAGACGGACATGTCGTGCATCTGGGCCACTGTCATCCACAGCGGCAGCCGGTATCCGCGGAAGGTGGAGATGACAGGCAGGAAGCTGCGGTTGCAGCCCCTGTACGCGTTGCCGGATATGTTCTGGTGAGGGTGGCGGCACGGATCCACTAGAGGTTCCGTCCAGTGTCCCTCGATTGATGCGAACCTGTCGATGAACTGGTCGGCATACATCCTCGCGAGTGTCTCAATTGCTGTCATGGTCTGAATATTATAAGGGAGCGCCTGTCTGACGCTCCCGGTGAATGAATCCCTATACCCTTCGTGCCGGTTTCGGAGCCGTCTCCTGCGCTTCCTCCTTCCTTGCGGGGGCCTTCTTCTGCTCGGCCTCCTGTCTCTTCTCCGGAGCCGCGGTCCTCGAAGCCTCGTTGCGTTTGCGCACGGTCTCCCTCCAGAACGGGGTGTCCACCTTGACGACTTGCCTCAGTACGGCGTTGTACTGCACGACCGCGTCGAAGGTCTTCCCGTCCTTCGTCCTGAAGTCCTCGATGTAGAGGTCCTTCCCCTCGGAAAGCGCCTCGCGCTGTTCCGGCGTGAACTCGTGGCCGTACATTGTCGGGGCTACCTTCTCGAGATAGGTCTGCACCTCGGCACACGGAGTGAGGAAAAGCTTCTGCGTGCCGCGGATGATCTCTCCGTCCCTGTTCCTCACGAACCCGTCGAACGACACGAGGCATCTGGTCTTCGATTCGCTTCCGTCAGGGTTCTGACGTGTGATGGTGATCGGGCTGCCGCCGTTGGCGAACGAGTGCCTGGTCTCCTTGCGGACAGCCTTCCCCTCGTCGTCCTTGACGGTGTACTCGTACGTGTCCATGAGCCTCTCCGCGACCTTGTCGCTGCGGAGAGCGTCGCCGTAGACGCTGAGGTCGGGGTTCGGGTTGACCGTAAAGTGCTTCACTTCGACCCTGTCGTTCCTGAAGTTGGCCTGCAGCGCCATCGGCCCGATGACCGTGAGGTTGCCGACCTTGGCGTAGCATCTGACATAGTCCGTCACCTGGCCGGATGCCAGCTGCCTGGCCACCTGCTCGTTGCCGAGGATGTAGTCCTTCCTGATGCCGTAGGATGCCTCAAGCTCTTCCCACGGAATGCGGTCGAGCCTTTCCTGAATGAACTTCGGGTAGGAAATCTCTTTCTTTCCCGCTGTCTTGTTCTCTTGTGTCTGTTCCATATCTGTAAAAATTAAAGATGAAGTTCATTCCATGGGTTCCTTCGTGTGGAACTCGTTGAGATCGCCGTAACCGGCATACTCTCCGCTGTGGTCCATGACGTCTATGTCAGGCGCGGCCTTGATGATCGCCTCGGAGGTGTCCCTTCCCGCCTTGTCGTTGTCCAGGAACAGGTCGATCCTCCTGTGCCCCAGGATGAAGTCCAGTGACCTCTTCAGGTTGGCCACGCTGTTCATGACGCAGATGTCGCAGCCGGGCAGGATTCCGTGAGCAGGGCGTCTCCTCTCGATGAAGGAGAGGAAGTCGAAAAACCCTTCGAACACGGCGACGGCCCAATCGGCCGGGCCGGCCGTAATCACGCCGTCGGGAGCAAGATAAGTCGGCGCGGAATTGGTGCACCGCTTTCCTCCGGGTCCAGATTCGGCACTTCGTAGCACGTATCCGTCCCCGTTGTTCGAAAAACCTATGTAAGACTGTACAGAGCCGGAACGGCCTTTCCGTACCGCTACCTCACGGCAGTACATGCGCAGCACGTCCTCTGATATCCCGCGTCCGGAGGCATACCTGAGGAGGGTGCAGTCTGACACGTATGAGGATGACACCACTTTCAATGCAGGTGCCCGGAGACAGGCAAGCCGCGAGGCCTGCTGTCCTGACGGCACGAAGAGACGTCCTCCGTTCCTCATTTCGGCAAGGCGTCTGACGGCAAAGGTCCTGTCGCAGTGCTCCAGCCTCATGACGAGGTCTATCACGCCTCCCTTTGTCCCGTCCCCGAAATCCACCCAGCCGTATCCTCCGGCAAGTATATGGAAGGACGGGGTCCTCTCGTCTCTGAACGGGGACTTGATGAGACCGCTGCGCGTGAAGCTGACGTCCTTGCCGTAGTTGACAAGGACGTCAGCGACCTTCAGACGGGTCGGAACACCGTCGTATGTTCCTCTGTCGTTCATATCTTTCCGTTTTGTGCCTTGCCGGCGTTGTCTTGCTGCCGCCGGACTCCACAGGGTCCGACTCTTGATAGTTGCGTGAGCTGCGTCACATAGGTAGGATGTATCCGAATAATGCCCTCGGGAATTTTAATTTGTAACCGCGTGTATTGTGATTTTATTTTACTACATTTGGTACTTATAGGGTTAATGTTTTCTCAAAAGCATTATTTTAATACACAAAGATAAGGAAAATAATACATTGTGCAAGTTTTCCTTGAAAAAAAAAGATTATATTTTATGGACAAGAAGCAACTCGCGGAAGGGTGTGGCGTATTCGTGAACGGCCAGTGGCAGGTAAGGAACCTCAAGTTCCTGGCGGAGTTCATGAACCAGACGGGCCTTACGACCGGGGACATCGCAAAGGGCGTGGGTCTCCTTAGGAATTCAGTCACACGCTGGTTTATGGTGGACGACACCACCCTCAGCAGGATCATCACCGCTGCGGACTACTACGGCTATGACTTCATAATTTCCTACACCGTTCCAATGAGGGAGATAGAAGGCACCAGGCTGGTCATTGAAAAGCCATCACGCCCCATCAAGGCTCCCGGCAAGAGGCTGGATTTCATACGTGAAGCCATGAAGTCGGCAGCCATCACCAACGAGGCGCTGGCGCAGAAGCTGAACGTCATCCGCAACACCGTACAGCTCTGGTTCAAGAAGGATGACATCATGTTCAGCAACATCTACAAGATTGCCGAGAGTTACGGGTGGGAAGTGAACATCACGTTCAAGCTGAAACAGAACGAGTAAGATGGTATTATCAAAGGCGAATGGCGCATGAGTTATAACGGAACATACCGCTTGGTTTGCTTGGTCTTGGTTGTTGCTATGGCATTTACATCATGCTGAATATAAGATAATCAGGAATCAACACCTAAGATTGCTTAGAAAAGCTTGCTGATTACGGATTGCTTGACAAGCACACGCACAGCCATAATCTCAAGGCATACAAGCTCTTTCAGCTATTGTATACAAAAAAATGGAGCTGGTATGGTTGACGATATCGGCTATATTGCAGTGAGGAATCAACCCTGACTGAGCCTATAACTTGTCGAATACGCAATTAACATTTGACGGCGAATGACAAATGTCGATGATAAAGGGTTTGATAAGTTAAAATTGAAGCGTACAAATAATAAATCTATTACGTATATGGAATCACCAAAATCTATTTCCGATGCCCCGGAGAAGTTTGATTGGGACGCATTCGAGCGCAAAAGCGAGGTTGTTGCCGTAGATCCGGGCAAAGTCGTGGAGGATGAAGTTGTTGAAGGTGAGGTTATCAAACTCAGCAAGTACGAAGTCGTAGTAAACATCAGCGGCAAAGGCGTGGGTAGCATTCCATCCTCAGAGTTCCGCTACAATCCCGACCTCAAAGTCGGGGATAGAGTCGAGGTATGTATAGAGTCCGCAGAGGATAAGAACGATCAAATTGTACTCTCTCATAGCAAGGCTCGCAGCCTAAAGTCTTGGAACAGAGTCAACGAGGCGTTCAAGAACGACGAGATCGTAAGAGGCTTCATCAAGTCACGCGCCGGAGGTGGTATGGAGGTCGAAATATTCGGCCTCAAGGCATTCCTCCCGCAATCTCAGATTGACTTTAAGCCTATCCATAACTACTACCAACTCGTTGGCACTACTATGGACTTCAAGATAGTTAAAATCAATCACGAGTTTCATAATATCGTAGTTTCCCACAAACGTGTTTTAGAAGGAGAGGAACCGGATAACGGAATATCAATTGAGGACGTTTCTGTCGGCCAGACACTTACCGGTCGTGTACGAAATATTAGAGAATTTGGGGTATTCATTGATTTGGGCGGCTTTGACGGCATGGTACATCGGTCCAACTTATCTTGGAAATCGTTCAATGATCCAAGAGAAATTGTATCTGTATGGGACCAGGTTAAAGTTGTTGTATTAGGCATTAAGGAAGGCAAAATAGAACTTGGAATGAAGCAACTAACGCCAGACCCATGGAGCACAATTGAAAACGATTATCCTATAGGTACCAATGTCGATGCCAAAATATCAAATATTGTTGACTATGGAGTATTTGCCGAATTGCCGTCAGGCATTGTTGGGTTGATACACAACAATGAACTTCAATGGGGTGGCAAGACATCCAAAGAAGAATTGAAAAAAGGTGATAGCATTAAAGTCCAGATTATCAATATCGATATCGAGAAAAAGCAATTGAGTCTAAGCAGAGACAAGATTACTTCTTCTGAATTTCTCGAGACACATCCTATTGGGCATTTGACTTCGGCCACCGTTATTCAGAGCAAAAAACAAGTTACTGTAGACATTGATGGCATACGGACAAATATTGTCGATGATAATTCGCTTATGCGTTATACGCTTACTGAAGGAAGCACGACGCAAGTATTAATAAAGGGATTGACCAAAAACGGGATTTCTTGTAGCATTCAAGAGTATGAAAAACAGCTGATAGAACGGACTGCAAAACAAATACATCCGGGAGACGTCATTGAGGCAGAAGTTGCTCATATTCTCAATGATGCTGTCATTATCAAAAGCAACGATATCTGCGGCATAATCCCGAAGAATGAATTGTCCGTCAATCCAGTATCAGACATTTTTAAAGAGGTGTTCGTTGGAGAAACAATTCGAGTCGTATATCTTGAATGTAGGGACGGCAAATTGATTTTCGGAAAAAAGTACCTTGATAATACGGATATATATCCGAAGGAACTATACGATTTGGGAGTTGATAATCTCTTGAAGCAGATGTCAATTACTCACAATTGTTTTATTGGACACAGCAACGGAAATGGATTCGTCAACAACCTGTACGTATATTACCCAGGACAGGAACGTGGCGAAGACTACGGAAATCTTCTTCTCGATCCAGTAACAGGTCGAAATATTGGCGTTAGCGCTCCGAAGCAGTTGTCTGACAAAGAAGGTTTTTTTGTTGTAAGCCTTCAACTTGCGAACAAAGGTTACAGAGAAGAGAAACATTGCCCGTTTATTTTTAATGTCGTTCCTAATTACTCTTTTGAAGAGAAAGAGAACCCATATGCCAAAGATGTAGAGCTGGCTTATAAGACTCTTACAAGCCCTAAGGCCAACACGGCTCTTGCAAACCTTCTAGAAGAAGTTGGTCAAAATATGTATTCAAGCAAAGGACGAATGTTCTTCGAGTTGTTGCAGAATGCAGATGACGCCTCATCTGCAAATGGCGTCTCACTGAAGGTTCAGAGCAAAGGTGATTATTTGATTATCACTCACGATGGCTTTGCTTTCAGCAAAAATGACTTCGACTCTATAACATCCGCAGCTAAAAGTACAAAAAGCTCAAATAAGAAGAAAACCGGATATAAGGGAATAGGATTCAAATCGGTATTCACTAACTCTGACGCTGTCTTTATTAAGTCAGGTGGATATTCATTCGCATTTGACAAGAGCAACCCGGATTATTCCGACTTTGAGACTTTTTATTATACAGTCAATGACCTGAAAACGGATCAGGAAAAAATTGAATTCAGGAATAAGTTTGCAAAGGAATATCGTGAATTCAATATGGTTGATGATATTCCTTGGCAATTATTGCCAATACAGAAGTCTGAATTTCCGAAGGATATTTCACGAGGTGATTTCACATCTCCAAGGAACAATGTCGCGATTGCTCTCCGAATGGATCCGAGCAAGATAAATGAGTATTTGAATGATATTGAAGAAGTCTTGTCAACTCTGCAGTTTGTGCTGTTTTTAAGGAATACAAAACGCATACAGTTGGTTCGAGACGGGGTAATAACGACCATTTCAAAAGCCATTTCTAACGATAGAATTCAGGTAAAGACATCGGCCCAAAACGATAGTAAAGACGTCTTTTATAAGTTAATATCAGGGGGCGCTGTCGGAGTCAGCAATGATGAATTCATAAAAGCTTCTGTTCCTATTGAGAAGGTCGAGATTATCAATAAACGCGGTGAAAAAGAATTGATTTTTATTCCACTCCATGATGATGGGACAAAAGGAGAAAGAATACCGGGAATTCCGAACCGTATTCCGTCTTCCGACCAAACTGAAATAACATTTGCCGTACCGATAAATGCAGATGGAAAGATTGAGCCTATTTCAACTAGAGCCAATTCATTCTTCGCATACCTTCCTATGGATGAGGCGCGTTTCCATTTGCCTTTTTATGTAAACGCAGATTTCATATTAATGTCAAATCGAGAAGGCATACAATGTGACAATCCATGGAACTATTTCCTTTTCTATCACATCGGTAGAAAAATCCTTGACTGGGTAACGACATATGCTACACCGGAACAGCCGGATTATCTCAAATTATTACCTAAGGAGAAATTTAATGAAAGCGACTCTTCGTTAAGGGCTCTATCAGGATTTTTTAACAAAGGCTTCCTGAATTCTCTTGAAGAGGTTCCTTTTATTTTAGGAGATGACAATTGTCTTCACACCCAAGATGACATCCTAATTGATGAGACCGGATTGTCTGGAATTATTGGAGTACCTGCATTCAGAGAAATGTTAGGGGCAAGGAAACATCTTCCTCACAGTGGTATCGATTCGTCTCCCCTCAAGGCAACGATTTTCTCCAAAATAACTAAGGTCACATTCGAGAATTTGATGCCAGTTCTTGCAAGAAGGACAGAAATTATAAAGACTGAGTTATCCAAGTTGAATTCCAACACTCTAACATCATTCTTTAATTGGGTCTCAACGAATTCGCAAGAATGCAAGAGCCTTATTCCTAATCTTCCTATTCTCAATTTTGATGGAATATGGTACTCCGAAGCAGAGTTTAAAATCCTAAATAACGTGAGTTCGATGAAAATTAACTAATTGATTATTAG